>Ga0265294_10000125_pt1 | contig 87217 bp, 85 predicted proteins | sample MunlanPumphouse3_FD_192504 | JGI IMG/M metagenome (GOLD analysis project Ga0265294, IMG submission 192504) | Groundwater microbial communities from a municipal landfill in Southern Ontario, Canada - Pumphouse #3 | ecosystem: Environmental > Aquatic > Deep subsurface > Groundwater | place...
TTTGAAGCAGAGTTAATTGAGTGTGATGGAGAAAGTGACCATGTACACTTATTAATTAATTACCCTCCAAAAGTTTCAGTCTCAAAACTTGTAAACTCACTAAAAGGAGTTTCAAGCAGAAAAGTAAGACAACAAAAATTTAAAAGTGTTGATTCTAAATTATGGGGTGATTCACTTTGGAGTCCAAGCTATTTTGCGGGAAGTTGTGGTGGTGCTTCTCTTGAAGTAGTTAAACAATATATTGAAAGTCAAGAAACCCCTAATTAATATCTCGTTTTCTAAGTTTAATATACTTACATCCTCTCCTTAAAAGAAGAGGTTTTTCGCATTAAGAGGATAAACTTTGCAGCTTGCTTAAAACAGAGTTTGCATCGTTCATCTGATTATACATTTAGATTAGGTGGAGAAGAGTTTGCAGTAGTTTATCAAATGGAGACAAAAGAAAAAGCTGTTGAATTTGCAAACAACTTAAGAAAAAATATAGAAAATTTAAAAATAGAGCACAAATATAGTAGTGTTAGCTCTTATATAACAGCATCAATGGGATTGATATGCAAAAATGCAAATGAAATAGTTATTGATGAAATATATAAACAAGCTGATGATTTACTTTATCAAGCAAAAAGAAGTGGTAGAAATCAAGTGAAAGTTAATGAGGATTAAAAGCTTCGGTATGGGATGGGACAGTTTAAAATTTTGTGTAATTTGAGCCGATTATTTTAAAAACTAAGGATTGCCCCTTAGTTTTACTTTAATATTTTATGAACTAAATCCTCATAACTATTTACACAGTCATAAGTTATATTTTCATCTTTATTTAAAAACATTAGAAATATATTCAAAAACAAGACAAAGAACCAAAAAAATATAAGTTTTTAATTACAACTTAAAAAGGGAGAGATAAACTTAAAAGTATTAACATCAAAAAGTCCTTTATCACTAAGTTTTATCTCAGGAATAACCAAAAGTGCCATAAAAGATAGTGTCATAAATGGTGCCTTCAAAGAAGACCCTAATTTAGTTTTTGCAATATCATTAAGCTCTTTATATTTTTTTGCAACTATAACCCCTTCTTCATCACTTATTATTCCTGCAATTTTTAAAGGAAGAATATTTATATTTTTATTTTCAACACAAACAATTCCCCCTTTATGTTCAATTACACTATTTATAGCTTTCAAAATATCTTCATCACTACAACCAACGGCAATTATATTATGAGAATCATGTGCTACACTTGATGCAATAGCACCTTTTTTAAGTCCAAAACCTTTAACAAAAGATACAGATGGTTTTGTATCCAAATAGCGATTAACAACAACAATCTTTAAAATATCACAAGATAAATCACTTTCAAAAAATTCTGTCTTAGTTTGATAACTCTCTTTTTTAGTAATAAGCTCTCCATCAAAAGCTTTAATAACATGTATTTTCTTATAATTTGAATAAAACTTTATATCTTCAAATATTTTTGGTTTAGTATTAAAATTATTAGGTAAATCATGTTTTATTTTTTCTAAATTAGTTTCACCGTTTTTATATACTATATTACCGTTTATAACTGTTTGAATAACTTGAAAATCTATAAGATTATTTACCTCTATAAAATCAGCATTATCATCAATTTGTAGCATTCCAAGGTCAAGTCCATAATGCTTTATTGGATTAATACATGCAATTTGTAATACATCAAAAAGTTCAAATCCTTTTTGAATAGAACGTTTAACTAAACTATTTATATGCTCATTTTCAAGATCATCAGGGTGTCTATCATCACTACAAAACATTAACTTATCAGTAAATTCACTTATTAGTGGACTTAATGCTTCATAATTTTTTGCAGCAGAACCCTCACGAATAAGTATTTTCATTCCTTTTTGAAGTTTTTCTTTTGCTTCTTCATAGCTAAATGCCTCATGATCAGTAGATATACCAGATTGAATATAAGATTCTAAATCTTCACCTTTTAAATCAGGACAATGCCCATCAATAGGTTTATTGTTATTTTTGGCAGATTTTATTTTAGAAAGTACATATTCATCTTTAAATAAAACTCCTGGAAAATTCATCATTTCACTTAAATAATATATATTTTTTTGTTTCAAAAGTTTTTCTACACTTTGTGTGTCCAGTATTGCTCCACTTGTTTCAAAAGTTGTAGCAGGAACACAAGAAGGTGCACCAAAGTAGAATTTAAAAGGTGTTTTTGAAGCACTATTCATCATAAACTCAATTCCTTGAATTCCTAAAACATTTGCAATCTCATGAGGATCACTAACTGTTGCAATTGTTCCATGTTTTAAAGCGAGTCTTGAAAATTCATAAGGAGTTAACATAGAGCTTTCAATGTGAACATGAGCATCTATAAAACCAGGTAATATATAAGTTGAACAAGGCTTATCTGTTTGTGATATATTGACAATTTTTCCGTCTTCTACACTTACAAAAACTGGATATATTTTTCTATTTTTAATATCAACAAGATTAGCATGTAGTATCATGATTATTCCTAATTTAGTTATGTTCCAAAATTATATTCTCAAAAACTTAACTCCATCTTATGCTTTAGATTAATACCCAGAAATAATAAATAATCAAATTAAATAGTGTAAATTTACTATTAAATTTGTAATAATATTAATTATGAAATAAAGGAGCTAATAAAATGGTAAGTTATTCTCAAAATGAATTATTATCAATTACAGATTTTACAAAATCAATTTAAGTTTTTAAAACATTAAAACATATTCTATCAACTTGTACTAATATTTAAATTTCAAAGTTTGTGCAAAATCACTTGCTTTTATATTTTTATTAAGTTACAATTCATTTCTTAAAGATGATTTAGGGTTTTTGACTACATCTTTTGTTTGCTTTTATTGATGACTACAAAAATTGATACTAACTTACTTGATACAACTTAAAACTCATTTAAACTTTACAGATTACTTTTTAAGTAAAAAAATAATTATAAGGAAATGCTATGGCAGATCAAAATATTGGAACAGTAAAATGGTTCAACTCAGAAAAAGGTTTTGGATTTATTCAAATAGAAAATGGAAATGATGAATTCTTCGTTCACCACAGTGAAATTCAAAGTTCAGGATACGGTAGAGTATCTTTAGATGAGGGACAAAGAGTATCTTTCGAAATCGGAAGAAATGAAAAAGGTCCTCAAGCAAAAAACGTTAGATCAATATAACTTTTTTTAAAAATTAGATTTTTTCCAAACTATTTAGTTTGGAAAAAATTTATTCCACTAAAAATCACTATCTACAATAAATTCTAATCAACAATATAAAATAGATAAAAACAAAAAAATTATAAAAGAGAGAAATGACAATAACAAAAATAAATTTATCAATAAAACAGTCAGTTTTATTAAGACTTATAAAAAATGGAGAATCTTTAGAAGATGCTTCCTCAAAAGCTGGATTATGTATTAATCTTGCAAAAGATTATTTAAAACCAAAAAATCCATTTGCAATATATTAATTTTAGGGATTATAGCGATAATAGCAATAATTAATATATTCAGATACAATCACAACAATAAAACTTTTAGAATAAAAATGAATTAATAGCAATCTTTCTTCGATTACTTCTTTAATGATTATTATACATAATTTAAAAGGTTAATAAATGGGAATAATTGAAGATTACTTAATAAAGAAATACAACACTAATATGTTGATAAAAGAGTATGCAATGTTTGAATTACAGATTGATAAATTACCAAAATATTTTGATAAACAAAGATTTATTTCTACAACAGAAATAGAAAAACTAATTAATTCTGAATGCAGAAAAGGAAAAATAAATCTTAATATTATTTAATAGTAAAACTAATCTGGTTTGCAAACCAGATTCTTGTAGTAATTTAATATTACCACTAAAAATTGCAAAAAAGTAGATAAGTATCTATAATTTTAAAGCCAAATTGAGCTATTAAAAACTCGTAAAGTCTGCTATTTAGTATTTATTTATCCATTTATATCTTCCAAAACATACTCTTTTTTATTTTCAAGACAAAAATCCAAAAAGAGTTTAAAAGCAAAATTTACCTCATCTTGATTATATCCAGCAATAGAAATTACAACTTTTCTTTGCTCACCAATAATCTTTGGTAAAGATGAAAATTCAAGTTGTGCGGGGATTTTTTTCATAGTATCTATTAAGTCATTTTCGCTTGTATTTATAGTTAAAGTTTTTCTATATTTTTTTATATTTGAATTAGAGTAATATTTATCCAAAGCCTCCAAAACCATACTTTGACTCATAGATGGAAATCCCGGTGTAAAGAAGAATCTATCTTCTAAATAAAATCCAGCTACATCATTTACAATATTGTTTAGAAGTTTTGCATTTATTGGCATATATGCCATATTTACTCTGTGAGGATAGGCATCCTCTTTAAATCTATTTTCTATTCTTTTTTTTGCTTCTTCGTGAAACTCCATCTTCCCATTTGTAAAAGCTTGTGCTGCTATTTGTCTTGTAAAATCATCTGGAGTTGCTCCAATTCCACCAAAACAAAACATCACACTATTTTCATCAGATTTTATAAGATTAAATATTTTTAGCATCAACTCTTTATCATCTTCAATAACAAATGAGGCTTTATGTTCCCAACCACGCTTTAGAAGTTCTTCATTTAAAAATGAAAAGTGAGCATCTTTTCTTCTGCCATTTAAAAGTTCTGTTCCAATAATTACGCTATAAAAATTTACTCTTTTATTCATAGTTTAAAATCTTTTTTAAACTATTTTTGACAAAATGAAACTATCCATCTCATCTACAATCTCTTCTATAGTTCGCTCTCCATCTATTTTTTTCAAGATATTTTTTGATTCATAAAAATCTTGAATAGCTTTTAAAGGCTCTATATACACACTCATTCTGTTATTAAATACTTCAACCTTATCATCATCTCCCCTATTTCTTCCAAGCACTCTATCTTTTGCAACTTCTTCGCTTACAACTACTTCTATACAATAAACTAGCTCTAACTCTTTTTCATTTTTTAAATACTCATCCAAAGCACTCATTTGCTCTAAACTTCGTGGGTAGCCATCTATTATTATTGTAGGTGTTGGGGCATTTTTTATAGCATTTATTATAGTTTGTATGGCTATTTTAATTGGTACAATATTTCCAGCATTTACATATTTTGCTATTTCATTTCCTATTTCACTATTTTTTGACATCTCAGCTCTTAGCATATCGCCTGTACTATAATGAGTTATATTTTCATGTCTTTTTGCTATAAGTTCGGCATCTGTTGTTTTTCCACTTCCAGGTGCTCCAATAATTAAAAATAGTTTTTTCATACGCTTCCTTTAAATAGTTCCTGCTAAAGTAAAAAGGAACCGTTTCTGTTAAGAGTTGATTGTATCAAAAATCAATTAAATTCCTAATCTACTTTTTTAAACTTATCTACTATTAAATGCTTTTTTAATACAATAAGCAAAAAAATTTTAAGGATAAAATATGAATTTAATGCTATTTGGAGCACCAGGAGCTGGAAAAGGAACTCAAGCTAAATTTCTAATCGAGAAATACAATATCCCTCAAATCTCTACAGGAGATATTTTAAGAGCTGCGATTGTTGATAAAACTACTATGGGAATGGAAGCAAAAAAATTTATGGATGCTGGGCAATTAGTTCCTGATTCAACAATTATTGGAATTATAAAAGATAGACTAGCTGTTGCTGATTGTAAAAATGGATTTATTCTTGATGGTTTCCCAAGAACTTTGGCTCAAGCTGAGGCTTTGGGTGAACTTATGGAAAATATGAAAATCAAACTTGATAAAGTAATTTCTTTAAATGTTCCAGATAGCCTAATTGTAGGAAGAATTACAGGAAGAAGAGTTTGTTCTGGTTGTGGAGCATCTTTTCATGTAGAGTTTAATCCATCAAAAAAAGATGGTGTTTGTGACTATTGTGGTGGAGAATTAACTATTAGAAAAGATGATAATGCCGAAACTGTAAAAAGCAGACTTGAAGCATACCACTCTCAAACAGCACCACTAATTGATTTTTATAAAAATATGGGTGTTTTTATGGAACTTGATGGTACAAAAGATGTATCAGAGGTTACAAAAGATATGATAAACGCTCTTTCGTAATTAATTTTAAAAATCCCAAAAGCCTCTTCTTCATATTTAGAGGCTTTTTAAATCTATCTTTTTAAAATATCAAAAAATAGCACTAAATAGTATCAATATCCAATTTACTTAACTTTCATTTTATTTTTTTAAGAGTAAACTTTGAAGATTTTATTTAAAAAAGGATTCGCTATGAATAAACTCTTATGGGGTGTAATAGCAATAATTGGGGCATCATGCTTTGGTTATTTAGCTTTACAACAAGGAGAAACTGTTTCAGCTATGTATTTAGTTGTGGCAGCTGTTTGTATCTATATGATTGCATATAGATTTTATGGAAGATTTGTTGCTTATAAAGTTTTAGAACTTGATAAAAATAGAGCAACTCCAGCTATGATAAATGACGATGGAAGAGATTTTGTTCCTACAAATAAATCTGTTTTATTTGGTCACCATTTTGCTGCAATTGCAGGTGCAGGTCCACTTGTAGGTCCAATTTTGGCAGCTCAAATGGGATATTTACCTTCAATGTTATGGATACTTGTAGGTGGTGTATTTGCAGGTGCTGTTCATGACTTTGTGGTTTTATTTATATCTTCAAGAAGAAATGGTAAATCATTAGGTGAAATTATAAAAGAAGAGCTAGGAACATTCGTTGGTGGTGTTACTATGATTGCTATATTTGGTATTATGCTAATTATTATTGCAATTTTATCAATGGTTGTTGTAAAAGCTTTAGCTGAATCTCCTTGGGGGTTGTTTACTATTGCTATGACTATTCCAATTGCAATTTTCATGGGTATTTATATGAGATATTTAAGACCTGGAAAAGTTGGAGAAGCTTCAGTTATAGGTTTTGTTCTTTTAATTTTGGCTATTCATTATGGAAGTGTTATTGCAGCAGATCCTGTTTGGGCTGCTAGATTTACTTTTGATGCTACAACTTTAGCATTTATAATGATGGCTTATGGATTTATAGCTGCTGTTTTACCAGTTTGGTTCTTATTAGCTCCTAGAGATTATTTATCAACTTTTTTGAAAATCGGTGTTATTGGACTTATGGCAATTGCTATTGTTATAGTTGCTCCAGATATTCAAATGCCAAAAATGAATACACAATATTTTGATGGAAGTGGTCCTGTTTTTGCAGGAGCTATATTCCCATTTTTATTTATTACTATTGCTTGTGGTGCTATTAGTGGTTTCCATGCTCTAATTTCAAGTGGAACAAGTCCTAAAATGTTAGAAAATGAAACTCATGCACTTCCTGTTGGATATGGTTCTATGTTAATGGAGAGTGCAGTTGCTATCATGGCTTTAATTTGTGCGACTATTTTACATCCTGGGCTTTATTTTGCTATTAACTCTCCTGCTATATTTATAGGAACAGATGTTGTTCAAGTTGCTCAAACAATCTCTACTTGGGGATTTAGTGTAACACCTGAAGAAATTTTTACACTTACAAAAAATATTGGTGAAGAGACAATTTTATCAAGAACTGGAGGAGCTCCTACTTTTGCTATTGGGGTTGCTATTGTACTTCATGAACTTTTTGGTGGAGTTGATATGATGGGATTTTGGTATCACTTTGCTATTTTATTTGAAGCTTTGTTTATTTTAACTGCTGTTGATGCAGGAACAAGAGCTTGTAGATTTATGGTTCAAGATATGCTAGGAAATGTTTATAAACCTTTAGGAAATACAAATAACTATGCAGCTGGTATTCTAGCTACATTTTTAAGTGTTGCTGGTTGGGGATATTTTCTTTATCAAGGAACTATTGATCCAAGAGGTGGAATTTATTCATTATGGCCACTATTTGGAGTAAGTAACCAAATGCTAGCTGGTATGGCTTTATTACTTGCAACTGCAATACTATACAAAATGGGTAAAGCAAAATATACTTGGGTTACAGTATTACCTGCAACATTTGTTTTAATAGCTACTATGTATGGTGGAATTCAAAAAGTGTTACCTTTCAAAGAGGGTGATAGAGTTCATAATGCAGTAAGTCATGTTGCTACTGCACAAATTCAAATCAAAAAAATCGCTGATTTAGAAGCAAAAATTCCTACTTTAACAGTAGAAGCTGATATAAATAAAGCAAAAGCTGATATAGCTATTGCAAATAAACTAAAAAATTCAAATATTGTTAATGCTGTTTTAGCAGTGTTCTTTATGTTTGCAACTACTTTAGTAATTATTGCAACTTTAGGAATTTGTTTTGGAAGAATAAAAATACCTTTAAAAGAGTCTCCTTATGTAAGACTTGATTCTCTTCAAAAGGCTTAAAAGTGTTTGGAAAAATCAAAGAATTCTATGAAAAATCTGAAAAGTTTTTTCACCCACTTGTGGGGCTTTCTAGCTATGAGAAATATCTTGAGCATATGAAAAGAGTTCATCCAGATAAAAAAGTTTTAACTAGAGGCGAGTTTTTTAATGAGTCTTTAGATAGAAAATATAATACTGGTGGTTTTAAAAAGTGTTGTTAAACTTTTAAGAGTAGAGTTTCTACTAAACATAAAAAGGCTTAGAACTTTTGTTCTAAGCCTTTTTTTATATCTTTAAAATAGTTAAATTATTTATTCTAATAAACTATAAAACAACTTATTTTTCTTTTAAAGCTTTTGCTCTTTTTTTCTTCCATCTATCAAAATATAGCATATATCCAGTTATTACAAATAAAGCCATAAGAGCTGATGAGATAAAATAGGCTAATTGACCAAACCAGCCAAAATATTCTCCACTATGAAGTGGTAACATACTACTCATAAGCTGTTCATTTAGTTTTTTATCTTCAAATTTTGCTTCTTTTACAACTATAGATTTATTTGGGTCAATTTCCATAGAGTTTGACTCTCTAAAATGTGTTGCATCTGCATACAAATATGAAATTGTATATATACCATCTTTTGAAGGAGTAAGTCTTAAATTTGCATTTTTATAATCCCTTGAAACATTTTGATTAAAAATATCTGCTACTTTTTGAGCATTTTCATAAGAGATTAATTCTGGCTGTTTTTCAGATTTTTGCTCTTTTTCACTCTGCTTTTCTTTTTGTTGTCCTATTTGAACTACTTGAGTAGTTGGTGTAGCTCTTTTTGGTTGTTCAACTTGCATAACAGTAAACATTGCACTTCTATACCAATCATACGACCAATAAAGTCCTGTAAAACACATAAGTAAGAAAAATGGAACAACCCACATACCAATAGCACTGTGCATTGTTGATAAAAATGCTCTATTTTTAGATTTAAAACTAAAAGTAAAACTTTTTAGAAAATTTGATTTAATTCTAGACCAATAAACTATAACTCCACCAATAGTTAAAATTATACAAGCAATAGTTGCAAGGGCAACTGCATTTTTCCCAATCCACTGAGTATCTCCTTCAAATGTTAGCCATCTGTGAAGTTTAAAGAAAAACATAAAAAAATCTTTTCCTTCAATTTGAGGTAAAACCTCAGCAGTATAAGGATTTATGTATATACTCTCTCCTCTTCTATTATTAGGATCTTTTGAAGCAATATTCAAAACTACACTAGAACTTTTATCACTTGAAAAAGAAATACTATTTATCTTTGAGTCTAGATTTTCTGTTTGATATTTTTCTAAAATCTCTTTTGTAGATAATATTTGTTTATCTTGTGGTATATTTACAAAATATGTATCCTTGTTTATAGTTTGTAAAATCTCTTTTTCATAAGATAATACAGCTCCTGAAACTCCTATTAGCAAAAGTAAAATCCCAAAAACAAAACCAAAAAACCAATGAAGTTGAAACCAAAATGTTTTATGCATAATTTACCTCTATCTTTTTATTATTTAGTTTCCCAAGGTAAACCTTGTTCTACTTTTATAGTGTAAGTAATTGCATGTATTGTTTTATCAAAAGACTTTCCATCCACTTCACCTTTTGAATTATCTTCAAAACTAGTTTCTAAAAGATATGTTCCAATCCAAGGTGTAGAAATTGTAACTTCTCCTTGTTCATTTGTATAAAAACTTTTTTCCCATTTTGTAGGAGATACAACTGTCACTTTTGTTTTTGGCATTGGTTTGTTATCAAAAATTAGCTTGAAAGTATTACTATTTTTTTCTACTGGAACTAAATCAAAATTAGCCAAAGTATCTGTATTTGTTCTGCCTGTTTTTGCATAACTTATTTTTCTAGCTGTTACTTGTGTATTTTTATTTAATCTAGGTTCTCCAGTTTCTACCAAAATCAAATCGCTATCTTTTGACAAACCTACAACTATACTATTCTCTTTTCTAGTGATATTTTTTACTATATCTTTTGGATAAAAAGTATCTACTTTTAATATATCTAAAAACTTATCTCCCTCTTTTTGCCCATCTGCAAACTCTCCAAAAAAGATATTTGCTTCATTTTTTTTATCTTTTTCTATCCAAATTTCATGCGAATTTGCATTTGATAATAATATTGCTGATGTTAAAACACCATAAACTAATTTTTTCATTTTTTAACTCCTATTTTTAAGTTTTTATAGTAACAAACTAATTTTAACACCACTTTAACAAAACTGATAATTGGTATTAAAATATAAGTGTAAATAAAAAAAGATAAGTAGAAATCTACTTATCTTTTAAATATTTTTAGTTGTTTGTATTAGAAAGTGTAGTTAGCACTTAACCAAAAGTTTCTTCCTGCAGATATATTGCTATAATCTTCATAATAATTAGTAGTTCCAACTATATCAACTGCACTATATTCCATAAAATCTTTATCAAATAAGTTATTAACTCTTCCATTAAAAGTTAAGTTTTTATCAACTTTATATGTAGCTCCTAAATTCCAAATAGAGTAATCTTTATAGAATAAATCTTGGTTTGATCCATTCTTTTGATATCTAGTATTAAATCTATCAATTTCACCTGAGTATTGAATATATGTATTAAGTTTAGCTATTGGTTGATAATCTACAGTAGCATTATACATATGCTTTGGACTACTTCTTAAAGGTTTCCCATCTTGTTTAGAATCATCTGACTTAATTTCTGAATCTAACCAAGTCCAGTTTGCTTTAATTGATAAATTATCTAAAATAAAGAATTTACCTGCAGCTTCCAATCCTAATATTTCAGCTTTTCCAACATTTTGTTTTTGTTTAGGAGGATTTGCGGGATCAACAAATCCTGACCATTCACTAGGAACATTTGCTGAAAAATCTGTAGATTCAATTTTATCTTTAAAATTATTTTGAAATAATGTAAGATTAAAATTATGTTTATTAGGGTGTTCATAATAAACTGCAACTTCTTTACTTAAAGATTTTTCAGGTTTTAAATCTGGATTTCCAAATTGTGGTGATGTTCCTTGTCCTCCGAATCCAACAACACCTTCTTGTAAATCAGTAGTTTTCGGAGTTTTATACCCAGTTGCAACTCCTCCTTTAACTGTCCAATTATCATTTATAGCATAAGTTGCATATACTCTTGGACTTACATTATCACCAAAATCTTCATGTTTATCATATCTAGTACCGAAAGTAAGAGTAAGAGGATCTATAATATTCCAGTTATCTTCTGCAAATACTCCATATTGATTATATTCTTTTTTACCATCTTTATATACACCATCTTTTAACTCAGCTTCCTTATATTCAGCTCCTACAACTAAAAAATGATTACTCAAAGGAACTTCATATTTAGCACTATATGTTGTATCTGAAGATTCTAGTGTTCTTGTAGGTCTTGGTAATAAACTATCAATAAAAGCTTTATCTGCAGCATTTAAATCATTATAACCTTTAGCAGCACCCGTCCATTGATTCTTAGCATTTTTAGTTAATCCTAAGTTTCCATATAAAGTCTCCATTCTAGCTCTTTCACTTGCATTTAAAGGTAAGCTTCTTCCTAAATTTTCTGACTCTATATGATGAATTCCAACTGTACTTTTACCTAAACCCCAATTAGCTTCCCAAGCTAAAGAATATTGTTCTCTCTCCATTCTTTGGTATTCAGTATAACCAACCCTTGGTGAATAAGTTTTTGTAGCCCCATTGCCAGAATAGAATAATAAGCTTTCTCTACTATCTACAGTTCCTACACTTGCGCTTGTATTATCATATTTTTGTTTTGCAATATCAAAATCAGCTTTGATAGTATGATTTTCATTTGGAGTAAAAGTTAATCCAGCACCAGCAGTCCAGTTTTGATTATCCATAGTTTTTCCATTAGATCCAAAACTACTATTACTTTTACTTACATCTATACCATTGTAACTAGCTTTTGCCCACTCTGGATTTGATTTTTCGTTATCATAAAAACTTCCTCTAAGACTTAATCCCAACTTATCTTTAACAAGTGGTCCCATAAGAGCAATATCAGTTGTATCTTTATCTCCCCAAGCACTATCAGTTTGAAAAGTTCTACTATGTGAAATTGAACCTGTCCACTCTTTTGAGATTTTTTTAGTGATAATATTTATAACACCACCCATAGCATCTGCACCATAAAGTGTACTCATTGGTCCTCTTACAACTTCTATTCTTTCAATCATAGATATTGGTGGAATATTTGCAAACTGTAAACCTCCAAAATCATTTGGATAAATATCTCCATTATTATTTTGTTTTTTTCCATCGATTAGTACAAGAGTATAATCCGCACCCATACCTCTAATACTTACTGTACCTTGTCCTGATTTATCTGTACTTTCACCAATATCAACACCCTCTATATCTTTTACAGCATCAAGTAAGTTTGCATATGGTTTTTTTGCTAAGTCTTCTTGTGTGATTACAGAGATTGATGCTGGTGCATCTGTAATTTTTTGCTCATATCCTGAAGCAGAAGTTACAACTTGTACATCATCAAGTTTTGTAGTCTCATTTGCCAAAAGTAAATTTTGTGTAACTAAAATAGAAGCTACACTTAGTGCCATTTTTATTTTCATTCCATTCCTTTATATATTTTTATTTTTTGACTTTAATTTTTAAAATAGATTTTAGGAGAAACCTATTTTATTTTTGATAATTATTATTATAATTAACAAAAAGGAAATAGAATATTAATGATTTTTTCTTAAAATAAGATAAAATTGATAGTGATTATTAAAATGTTTTTTAAATATGTAAGATTTAATCTTACATATTCATATTATTATCAGCAATTTCTAGAATTTTATGAATTCTTATTGCTTGAGATGGATTTGATAAAGATTGTTTTTGATTTATAATTGAAGTTCTAAAATGTTCGATACTGTTGTATAAAGCATCCTCTGGTTTTATATATGGAGAATAAGTTCCAAACTCATTTGTTTTTACCAAATAGTTTTCATCTGTAATATTTTCTCCACTTACAACTTCTACATTTTTATCATAAACTGTAAGTTTGTTTTCTAATTTTAAATCCTCATAAACAAGCATTTTTTTAGAGCCAACAATAGTAATATTTCTCTCTTTTATTGGACTTAACCAGTTTGATTCAAGATGTACAGAAAAGTTTTCATATTTTAGATTTACAAATGTAATACTCTCTTTTGGATTATAAAATTTATTACCGCTTGCTTTTATACTCGTTGGATTTTTCCCATCCATTAAATAGTCTATTATAGATAAATCATGAACAGCTAAATCCCACATAGAGCTTACATCTTTTCTAAATTGTCCTAAACTCTTTCTAGTTGAATTTATAAATAAAACTTCTCCTATTTCACCACTAGAAATTATCTCTTTTATTTTTTTTATTGCTGGATGAAAAATCATAATATGATCTATATGTATAATTTTATTCTGTTTTTTTGCTAACTCTTCAAGCTCTTGTGCCTCTTGTAAAGTAGCAGTAAAAGGTTTTTCCACATATACATTTTTAAAAGCTAACAATGCTTGTTTTATTAAATAATAGTGACTACTAGTTTGTGTAGCAATAGCAACTATATCTATGGTTTTATCTTCTAAAACCTTATTAAAATCTTTTTCATAGTTTGTTGAAGATGCATATATTTTGTGTGCTTTTTCCAGATTTTCATCTATCATATCACAAATTGTATGAAGATTTAAATTTGGATTATTATTTATATTTCTTGCAATATTTGGTCCCCAATAACCAAATCCTACAAGTGCAACATTTAACATTTAAGCTCTTTTGCTAAACTTCCAACAATAAACTCAATTTCTTCATCAGTAACATATGGATTCATTGGCAAGCTCATTATCTCTTTTGATACTTTTTCTGAGATTGGAAAATCTCCTTCTTTTAGGTTTAGGTATTTAAAGCATTCTTGTACATGTAGGGGCATTGGGTAGTGTACTGCTGTTGGAATTCCTAGGTTTTGAAGTTTTGTTTGTAGTTCAGTTCTATTTTCTACTCTTATTGAGTATTGTGCCCAAGCTGATGTTCTATCATTTTTTACGAAAGGAGTTTCTATATTTTTTGCGTTTAAAGCTTGTGTATATTTAGAAGCTACATCTTGTCTTAGTTTTAAATCTTTAGGATAGTATTTTAGTTTTACATTTAGTACTGCTGCTTGAATAGTATCAAGTCTTCCACCCATACCAATATATTGATGATGGTATCTTATACTTTGTCCATGAAGTCTAAGGGATTTTATTTTATCTGCAAGTTTTTCATCATTAGTAAACAGTGCTCCACCATCACCATAGCAACCTAATGGTTTAGCAGGGAAGAAAGAGGTACAAGAGATATCACCAAGGTTTGAGTCACTAATACCTTTATAAGTAGATCCAAAGCTTTGAGCTCCATCAACAATTACTTTAAGGTTATATTTTTTAGCTATTTGGTTTATTTCATCCATATCACATGGTTGTCCATAAAGAGATACAGGAATAATAGCTTTAGTTTTAGAACTAATTTTCTCTTCTATTTTTTTTGGGTCAATATTATAAGTTTTTTCATCAATATCCACAAAAACTGGTTTAGCTTTTAGGAAAGCTATTGTTTCTGCTGTTGCAAAGAAGGTAAAAGGAGTTGTAATTATTTCATCATCTGGTTGTATATCTAAAGCCATCATAGCAAGTAAAAGAGCATCTGTTCCACTTGAGCAAGATATTGCGTATTTTGAACCTGTAAACTTTTCTAGGTTTCTTTCAAGTTCATCTATTTGAGAACCCATTATAAAGTTACAATCTCGTGCTACTTTCAAAATAGCTTCTTCTATCTCTTCTTTATACAGGTTATGTTGGATTTTTAAGTTGGCAAAATCTATTTGCATTTGTTTCCTTAAGTAAAAAATAACGCGGATTGTACTTAAAAATCACTTAATATTTGTTATGCTTAGTAAACTTCATAAACCTTTGAAACCATACCACTATCTCTTATTTTTTTACAAATAGTGCTATCTTTTGCACTATCAACTTGAACATCAATAGAGACAATATTTTGATTTTTCTTAACTTCCAATTTTATACAAGAATTTTTATCACTCATTTTAAGTTTTTCAATATCCCAATTTGTATCACTAATATTTATAGCATCTTTAATATCATCGATTTTTTGATTTAATAAATAGTAACTTTGAATAGAATTTACAGCTGTATTGACATCTCTTTTTAAAGTTGAAACCAAAGCACTATCTTTTGTATCCATCAATTTTGGAGCAGCAAAAGAGACAATTATCCCTAAAATCACAATTACAAATATAATCTCTATTAGAGAAAAAGCCCTTTTCATAATATTTTCCTTGTGTAAAAGTTTGTATTGATTTTAAACTCTTGTAACTTAAAAAAGTATTATTTTATAAAACTCCATCAGGGAAATCTATTTTTGTCTCTTTTTGTACATCTGCTACTGATTCAAAAACAACTTCTATTGGGGCTTGCCCATAGTGTTCATTATCTTTATCAATAAATTTAGTCAAGGCTTTATGGAAATCTAGTTTTACTGTACCAATTGGTCCATTTCTTTGTTTTCCTATAATTATTTCAGCCTCTTCAATTGGCTTATCTATAAATTTTGATTTATAATCTTCACCTTTGTCTTTAGCCTCTTTCTCTTTTCTTGCTTCATCTCGCTGTTTATAAACATCATCTCTATAAACAAACATTATTATATCAGCATCTTGCTCGATTGCTCCAGATTCTCTTAAATCACTTAGCATTGGTCTTTTATCAGGTCTGCTTTCAAGTCCACGATTAAGTTGAGATAGTGCAACAATCGGAATTTTAAGCTCACGTGCAAGCATTTTCAAACCTCTAGAGATATCTGAAACTTCTTGATGTCTATCTTTATTTCCAAGACCTTGCATAAGTTGAAGATAATCAATAATTACAAGACTAATATTATTCTCTTGAATTTGTGCTAATTTTCTCACTCTTGCTCGAAGCTGATTAATATTTATACTTCCACCATCATCTACAAAAAGTTTTTTTGAGTTTAAATCATCAAAAGCAGCACTTAAAATAGACCACTCTTTATCATCCATATCACCTTTTCTAAGATTTTGTAAAGGAATTGATGTTTTTGCTGCAAGCATTCTTAGCATCAACTGTTCAGCTGGCATTTCAAGTGAGAAAAATATAACTCCCTTGCCTCTTTCAACATTTTTTAAAGCCATATTTAAAACAAGTGCTGTTTTACCCATAGCTGGACGTGCTGCAATTATTACCAAATCACCTTCATTAAAACCTGTTGTTTTTTTATCAAGTGCTTCAAAACCAGTTGTTTGTCCTATAAGGTACTTGTTTCCTAGTTTTTTCATCTTTTCAATATATGCCAAAGTATCACTTGTAACTGTTTGCATATCTTTTAGTTCACTTGTAGCACTATTTGTAGATATTTTGTAAAGTTCACCTTGAATAGTATCTAAAGCTTCATTTGCACTAATATCATCTTCTATAGCAACTTTTTTTATAGTTGTTGCAAGTGTTGCTAACTCTCTTTTAACAGAAGCATCTTTTATCTCTTTTACATAAGCAGCTGTATTTGTAATAGGATTTGCACTTAAGATTTCTAGTAAAACATTGTCATTTACCTCTTTTTTATCTACCCTATTTCTTACAAAATCCTCATCAATTGGCATATCTTCACTATGAAGTTTAACTATTGCCTCAAATATAGCTTTATGTGCTGGAAGATAAAAATCTTTTGGTTTTAAAACTCCTAAAATATCTTCAAGCTCTTCTGGATTAAAAAATATTGAGCTTAAAACTGCTCTTTCAATATTTATACTATAAATGCTATCCATTATATTTTTCTTTTTGCTTCAAATTCAACTTCTTCAACAAACTTGTTTATTAAAGCATCTCCACTTAATTTTGCTATTATTTCACCTTTTTTCATAACAAGTCCACTACCTTTTCCAAAAGCAATAGCAACATCAGCACTTTTTGCTTCTCCAATAGCATTTACAACACATCCCATAACAGAAACATCAAGAGGAGTTTTTATATGTGCTGTTCTTTTTTCAATTTGGGCAACTGCACTTACTAAATCAGCCTCAATTCTTCCACAAGTAGGACAAGATATAATATTTAAACCCTCTTTTGAAATACCTAAATCTTTTAAAATAGCACGTCCTACTTTTATCTCTTCTTCAAGCTCTCCTGTCATTGAAACTCTTAATGTATCACCTATTCCATCAAGAAGCAAACTCCCTAGTGCAATTGATGATTTAATTGTAGAGTGAAACTGTGTTCCAGCTTCTGTAACTCCCAAATGAAATGGATAGTTATTCATAGGTCTTAAAAGTCTATAAGCTTCGACCGTTCTTTGAACATCACTAGCTTTTAATGAGATTTTAATATCTGTAAAACCTAAATCTTCAAGATATTTTATGTTGTAATCAGCACTTGCAACCATACCTCGTGCTGTTTGTCCATATTTGTCTTCAAACTCTTTTTCTAAACTTCCACAATTTACCCCAACTCTTATTGGAATATTTCTATTTTGGCAAGCTTTTACAACCTCTTGTACTCTTTTTTTATCTCCAATATTTCCTGGATTTATTCTTATACAATCAACTACTTCAGCAGCAATTAAAGCTAGTTTATAATGAAAATGAATATCTGCAACTATTGGTAAATCTACTTGTTTTTTTATCTCTTTTAAAGCTTGAGCATCCTCAAGATGAGGAACAGCAACTCTTACAATATCAGCTCCTGCAAAATGAAGTTTTTTTATTTGCTCAACTGTTGCTTCTACATCTGATGTTTTTGTAAATGTCATTGACTGAACACTAATTGGTGCATCACCACCAATTAGGACATTTCCTACTTTTATCTGTTTTGTTGGGTATCTTTTTATCATTTTGGGATTTTATCTAAAATAGTTTAAATAAAAGTGAAGTTTAATTTACAAATAAGAAATTATTATATATGCTTATGCATTGAATTAAAAAAACTAAAAAGAAAATAATTTTGAAGAAAAAAAGAAATATATTTTTAATCATACTTGCATTTATTGTTTCAACTTTTTTTGCAATAATATTAACAAATTATTATATAAACAAAAAACAAAAAGAGCTGCTAAACTCAATATATGAAACTACACATAAAAATATTTTTGAAAAAACACAAAACTTAATAAATGACAAAAAAAATACATCTTTGGCTATTGCAATATCATTATCAAAAGATGAAACTTTATATGCTCACTTAAAAAATAAAGATTTTGAAAAACTAAATTATATTAAAATTGCAAAAACAATAGAGACAAATTCAAAATATAAAAATATCTGGATTCAAATTTTTGATAGTAACTTAAATAGTGTTTATAGATCATGGACAAATATAAGAGGTAGTCTTAACTTTAGACCTGACTTAAAAAAAGTAGAAGCTTTGAAAAATATTTCAACATCTATTAGTGCTGGACTTTTTAATATAGGAATAAAAGCAAGAACTCCTATTTTTGATGAAAACAATAATTTTTATGGTGCATTAGAGGTTGTTACACATTTTGATTCAATAACAGAAGATTTAGTAAAAAACAATATCTCTCCTGTTGTAATAGGAGATAAAAGTATTAGAAAAAATTTAACAAATCCTCTTTTATCAAAACTTTTTATAGATGATTACTATATTGCAAATGAAAATGTTGATATGAATTTATACAAGTATATAAAAGAAAATGGTGTTGAAAAATATATAAATATAGATAAATTTATAATAGAAAATGGTTATTTAATCTCAAAATATCCACTCTTTGATGAAAATAAAAAAAATTTAGCATATATAATAAATTTCATGGAGCTAAAAAGTATAAATCTTGAAAATATAAAACATATAAAAATTCAAACTACTCTAGGAACAGTTATTGCACTTATTATAATATTTACGGCTATTTTAGTATATTATTTAAGAGATATTAAATATCAAAATAGTAAAAACAAAATTCTTTTAAACTCACAACCAAATATTGTAATAATCACAAACGGAAAAGAGATAATAGATTCAAATAAGCAACTATTAAAATTTTTTCCTCTAGTTAAAGACCTTGAGGAATTTAAAAAAACACATGTTTGTATTTGCAACACTTTTGAAGATTTAGAAAAAGATGATTATATTATAAATAAAGATTACAATGGTAAAAATTGGGTTGAATATATATTTGAAAATCAAGATAAAAATTTCAAAGTTGCTATAAGAAATTCAGAAAATAAATTAAGACATTTTAGTGTAAAAACTTCTAATGAAAAAATTGATTTATCAGTTATTGTTACTTTTATTGATGTTACAAATGAAATTTTACAACTTGAAAAAGAGAAAAATGAACAAAGAAATATGTTTCAACAATCAAAAATAAATGCTATTGAAAATACTTTAAATAGCATAGCTCATCACTGGAGACAACCTTTAAGTGTAATTAGCACAATTGCAAGTGGCATGAAACTAAAAGAAGAGATAAAAGAGCTAAATACAAAAGAGATTTTATTATCTTGTGATAAAATTATTTTTAATACAAAAAAACTCTCAAATACAATAGAAAATTTCTCAAACTTTTTTGAAAAAGATGAAACAATTTCAAGCAACTCTTTGGTTGAAATGGTAAATAATGTGATACTATTTTGTGAAACTATATTTGAAGAAAACTCGATTGTTTGTGAATTTACACACAATGAAGATTTTATTTTAAGCTGCAGTCAAAGTGATTTTTCTGACTCTATTTTAAATATTATTGAAAACTCAATTCATGCTTTAGTTAATAATAAAAATAAAGAAGATAGATATATTCTAATCAACTTTTCAAATAAAGTTTTATCAATAAAAGATAGTGCAGATGGTGTTGAAGAAGATGTATTATCAAAAATATATGAGCCATATTTTAGTACAAAACACCAATCTTTTGGTGTAGGATTAGGTCTTTTTACGGTAAATGAATTTTTTACAAGAAATCTTGAATTTGAAATAGAGTTCAAAAATGAAGAGTTCAAGCACAAAAATAAAAAACTCAAAGGTTTAAGTATTAATATAAATTTTAATTAAACTTTTATTTTATTTTTTTTAGATAAAATGCACGGATTATTGAAAAAAGGATTGTTTGTATGCAAAATATTGAGGTTTTTGATTTAGTTATTATACTTATTACATTATTGCTTGGTTTAAAAGGACTTTTTAGAGGTTTAATAAAAGAAATTTTTGGAATAGTTGGTATTGTTGGTGCTATTTTTGTAGCATCAAGAATTTCAACAGAAGTTGGTGGACTTTTAGCTCCTATACTTGTAATAGAAAATCAATCAACAATAAAACTAATAGGTTTTGTAGTTTCACTAGTTGCAGTTTGGCTTATTGTTTATAGTGCTGGCATTGTTGTTAGTAAAATATTTGGTGCAGCTGGATTAGGAATTGTTGATAGAATATTTGGACTTATATTTGGAATGTTAAAAATATTTCTTATTTTTTCTGTTATTGCTTATTCATTAAACCAAGTAGGATCATTTAAAAAAGTAATAGATGAAAAATTTAGCAATTCAATTATGATGCCTCATTTACTTAGTGTTGGTTCTTACATAATAAAATTTGATACAACAGCAATGGTAAATACTATTGATAAAACTATTCAAAATGCAACGGATGGTTCAGTTTCAATACAAAATGGTATAGAAGAAACAAAACAGAGTATAGAACCTGCTTTAAATGATATAAAAGAGAATGTAGAGCAACTTGACAATTTAAAAGAAAATTTAGATAGTACAAAAGAAAAATTACAAGATATTAGAAATAAAGATGAATAAGGATTTAAAAATTGTTTGAAAATAAATACATACAACAAAGAATAGAAAAAGCTCAAAGTTTACGAGATTTAGGAATAAATCCATATGCAAATGAGACAAAAAGAGAATTATGCATACAAGATTATTTAGCAAAAAATGAAGATATTTTTAATCTTGAAACAAAAAGAGATGAGAATAGAAGTTTTACGATAGCTGGAAGAATCAAGTTTTTTAGACTTATGGGAAAAGCTAGTTTTCTCAAACTTGAAGATGAAAGTGGAATGCTTCAAGTTTATGTTGCTAGAGATAATTTAGAAGAGAATTTTTATAATGATATTTTCAAAAAATATATTGAAGTTGGAGATATTATTGAAGTTAGTGGTTACCCATTTGTAACAGGACAAGGTGAGCTTTCGCTTCATGTTGATAGTTTAACAATTCTTACAAAAGCTATCTCGCCACTTCCTGAGAAATTTCATGGAATACAAGATAAAGAGCTAAGATATAGACAAAGATACTTAGATTTAATTATGAATAGTAGTGTTAGAGATACTTTTCACACAAGAAGTAAAGTTATAAGTTTAACACGAAGATTTTTTGAAAATAAAGGTTTTTTAGAAGTTGAAACTCCTATGATGCATCCAATTGCAGGTGGAGCAAATGCAAAACCATTTGTTACTCATCACAATGCACTAGGTATTGATAGATTTTTAAGAATTGCACCTGAGTTGTACTTAAAAAGATTGATAGTTGGTGGATTTGAAGCAGTTTTTGAAATAAATAGAAACTTTAGAAATGAAGGAATGGACGCTACTCACAATCCTGAGTTTACTTCTATTGAATTTTATTGGGCATATAAAACTTATAAAGATTTAATTGAACTTACAAAAGAGTATTTTGAATATCTCTTTAAAAACTTAAATCTTCCTACAACTTTACCTTATGGAGAACTTCAAGTAGATTTTACAAAATTTAGTGAAATACCTCTTATTCAATCTTTATACGAAATTGGTGATGTTCCAAAAGATATTGTTGAAGATAAAGAGAAAATTTTAGAGTTTTTAAAAGAAAATAAACTTGAAGCAAATCCGAAATTAAATTTAGGACAACTTCAAGGTGAACTTTTTGATGAATTTGTTGAAGATAAACTTATAAATCCAACATTTATAACAGAATATCCAGTTGAAATTTCACCACTTGCAAGAAGAAGTGATGAAAAACCACATTTGACAGATAGATTTGAACTATTTATTGCTGGACGTGAAATTGCAAATGCTTTTAGTGAGTTAAATGACCCAATTGATCAACTTCAAAGATTTGAAGGACAAATGGCAGCAAAAGATAGTGGAGATGATGAAGCACACGAAATGGATGAGGATTTTGTAAATGCCCTATCTTATGGTATGGCTCCAACAGCAGGACAAGGAATTGGTATTGATAGACTTGTAATGATGCTTACAAATCAACACTCAATAAGAGATGTTTTACTTTTCCCTGCTATGAAACCTGTAAAACAAGATTTTGATCTATTATTAGATGAAAATGAAGAAAAAAAATAAAAATTGGAGAAAAATATGAACTACATAACAAACGATAATTTAGAAGTAGCAGATATTGAAGTATTTGAGATAGTTGAAGCAGAACTTGCAAGACAAACAAACCATCTTGAGATGATTGCAAGTGAAAACTTTACAAGTCCAGCTGTTATGCAAGCAATGGGTTCAGTATTTACAAATAAATATGCTGAAGGTTATCCATATAAAAGATATTATGGTGGATGTGAACAAGCTGATAAAGTAGAACAACTTGCAATTGATAGAGCTTGTAAAATATTTGGTTGTAAATTTGCAAATGTTCAACCTCATAGTGGATCTCAAGCAAATGGTGCAGTATATGCAGCACTACTTAAAGCTGGTGATAAAATATTAGGTATGGATCTATCTCATGGTGGACATTTAACTCATGGAAGTAAACCAAGCTTTTCAGGGCAAAACTACTCTGCATTTTACTATGGTGTTGAACTTGATGGAAGAATAAATTATGATAAAGTAGAAGAGATTGCAAAAATAGTTATGCCAAAAATCATTGTTTGTGGTGCAAGTGCATATGCTAGAGAGATTGATTTTAAAAGATTTAAAGAGATAGCAGACTCTGTTGGTGCTATATTATTTGCAGATATTGCTCATATTGCAGGACTTGTAGCTGCTGGAGAACATATGAGTCCATTCCCTCATGCTCATGTTGTAACAACAACTACTCATAAGACTTTAAGGGGACCCCGAGGTGGTATGATTATGACAGATGATGAAGAGATAGCTAAAAAAATAAATAGTGCTATTTTCCCAGGATTACAAGGTGGACCACTTGTTCATGTAATTGCTGCAAAAGCTGTTGCATTTAAAGAGATACTTGATCCTAAATGGAAAGATTATGCAAAACAAGTAAAAGCAAATGCAAAAGTATTAGGAGAAGTTCTAGTAAGTAGAGGTTATGATATTGTAAGTGGTGGAACAGATAATCACTTAGTTTTAGTATCTTTCTTAAATAAACCATTCTCAGGAAAAGATGCAGATGCAGCACTTGGAGATGCTGGTATAACTGTAAATAAAAACACAGTTCCAGGAGAGACAAGAAGCCCATTTGTAACATCAGGTATTAGAATAGGAAGCCCTGCATTAACAGCAAGAGGAATGAAAGAAAAAGAGTTTGAATATATTGCAAATAAAATTTGTGATGTATTAGATAATATTGAAGATAAAGAGTTACACAAAAAAATAAACAAAGAGCTTGAAGAGTTAGCTAGTAAGTTTGTGATTTACAGTAGTTCGACGTATTAATTGAGTTTAAAAGCAAGGAGTTATTATGCAAATAATAGGTGATGATTTTGTAAAAAAAGTTCAACTAAAACAAGAAAAAGAAGAGCTTGAAAAAAAGTTAAGTGAACTTGATGAAACAAGGATATCTATGGGAAATATAAATCTTACAAATAATCTAAATAATGCCTATAAAGGTATAGATAACAACGATGATATGAATGAGATGAATAGATTACAGCAAAATATTAATTATGATGATAGCAATGAATTTGACAATATTATGCTAAATCAACAACAAGGCGGAGAAGACAATAAGAAGAAATACTTAATTTTAGGTATTGCCTTAGTAGTTCTTTTTTTACTAACAATAATTATTATAAGACTTCTAACAGGTGATTCAAAAAAAGAAGATCCGTTTACTTCAAATAATCAGAATTCATCTGATATGAAAACTCTATCTGAAAATAGTGGAAATATAGAAGATAGATACCAAAGGATACTAGATGATAAAGCAAAAAAAGATAGTTCAGAACCATCATCAACAAATCAACAAATTAATAGCTCAAATGATAGACTTGATATGATAAAAGAGACAAAAGATGAAACTAAATTGGCTCAAAATGAAAACTTCTCAGATAGCTCTATTCCAAATGAAGCTCTTGATGAAACTATAAAAAAGATAGAAGAGAAAAAACAAACTCCAAAAACAGCTGAAACAAGTGTAGCACCATCTACAAAAACACAAGCTGAGCCAAAAAAATCTATAAGAGATTTAGTTGAAGGTAATGCTACAGCAAAATCGACAACTCAAGAAGCAACTGGTGATAGTGGTTACTTTATTCAAATTGGTGCATTTTCAAAAAGACCTAGCGAAGCTTATTTAAAAAATATAACAAGCCAAGGTTTTAAATATAAAGTTATTCAAGAAGATGTAAAAGGTAATACATTTAACAAGCTTCTTATTGGTCCTTATAGTAGTAGAGCAGCAGCCTCAAATGATGTATCATCTGTAAAAAACAAGCTAAATATTCAAAATACTTTTATAGTAAATTATTAGTAGATATTTATGAATTTTTATAGCAAAACTCTATTTTTAGACCAATTTACACCTGTTTCAATTTATGAAAAAATAAAAGCTCTTTATTCTAAAGAGCTTAGTTTTTTATTTGAAAGTAGCATAAGCTCAAATAATGATGGAAATTTTTCATATATAATAATTGGAGCAAGAGAGAGAATTTGGTACAAAAACAATGAATGTTTTTTTAAAAATGAAATTGGAACAGTAGAAAAAGTAGATAGTAACCCTCTATTATTTTTAAAAAAGTATTATAAAAATTTTGAAAAAAATATATATAAAGAGAAATCAAAAGAGCTAGGAATTGGTTTGATTGATGGATTTATTGGAAATGTTGGTTACGATATAGGAAAAGAGTTTGAACCAAAACTAAAAGCTTCTATGAACTCTTTAGAAGATGAGTTAAATATCCCTGATTTAGATTTAATAAGACCAAAGATAATATTAGCATTTTCTCATAAAACTTCAAAACTAGTAATACTTACTTCAATGGATGAGTTAAAAAATGAGATTGAAAATATAGAAAAAGAGCTTTTAAAGCCATATATTTATACTCCACTAAAAAAAGCAAAATTGATAGATAATGGAAAATTTAACTTTACTAAAGAAGAATTTTTTTCTATAGTTGAAAAATCAAAAGAGATGATAAGAGCAGGAGATATCTTCCAGATTTTAATCTCAAATAGATTTACTCAAAATGCAGTTGTTGATAGTCTATCTTTTTATAGAGCATTAAGAAGTAAAAATCCAAGTCCATATCTTTTTTTATTAGAGTTTGAAGATTTTAGTATTGCAGGAAGTAGCCCAGAGGTTATGATTAGATTAGTAGATGGTCACCTACTTTTAAGACCAATAGCAGGCACAAGAAAAAGAGGCTCTACTTTAGAAAAAGATTTAGAGATGGAAAATGAGCTAATAAATGATAAAAAAGAGAGAGCAGAACATCTAATGCTTGTTGATTTAGGAAGAAATGATGTTGGAAGAGTAGCAAGGGCTGGTAGTGTAAAAGTAACAGAACTTATGAGAATAGAAAGATACTCTCACGTTATGCATATAGTTTCAGATGTTGAAGCAGTTTTAGATGAAAAATACGATATGTTTGACCTATTTATGGCAACATTTACAGCAGGAACTATGACAGGAGCTCCAAAAATAAGAGCTATGGAATTAATAGCAAATTTTGAAAAAATAAAAAGAAATTTCTACTCTGGAAGCATAGCTTACTTTGGGTTTGATGGAAATATGGATAGTGCAATAACTATTCGAACTTCGCTTTTGACAAAAGATAAAATAATTTTCCAATCAGGTGCTGGAATTGTTGCTGATTCTATAAATGAAGATGAGTATCTAGAGGTTCACAACAAACTAGCAGCAAATATTGCAACTTTAAAAGATTTATCTTAAAAAAATAAAAAGAGGAACAAATATGCTTTTAGGTGTAAATATTGACCATATAGCAACTCTAAGAGAGGCTAGAAAAATAAACGACCCAAATCCCCTAGATGCTGTTAGTATTTGTAAACTTGCAGGTGCAAATCAAATTACTATTCATTTAAGAGAAGATAGAAGACATATCCACGATTTAGATGCAAAAGCTATAATCGAACAATCAGCACTTCCTGTAAATTTAGAGTGTTCTATTAATAATGATATTATAAATATTGTTTGTAGTTTAAAGCCATATAGAGTAACTTTGGTACCTGAAAATAGAAAAGAAGTAACAACTGAAGGTGGTCTTGATTTAGAAAATAATTTTCAGAAAATTAGACGTACCATAGAACAATTAAAATCAAATGATATTGAAGTTTCACTTTTTATAGACCCTACTTTAAAATCTATAGAACTTTCAAATATGCTAGGAGCTTCTTGGGTAGAACTTCATACAGGAACTTTTTCAAATATCTATGCAATGTTAAATACAAATTTAAGAAATACTCAACACTCGATAAAAGAATTAGAACTTCCAAAAGATAAACTTAAAGAAAAACTAGAAAATAGTTTAGAAAATCTAAAGAACTCTTCAAGCTATGCTGTAAATTTGGGTTTAAAAGTAGCAGCTGGTCATGGATTAAATTATCAAAATGTAAAAAATATTTGTGAAATAAACAATATTATTGAGTTAAATATTGGTCAAAGTATTATTGCAAGATCTGTTTTTACAGGACTATTTACTGCAATAATTGATATGAAAAATCTTATTTCAAAATGACAACTCTTCCTAAAATTGCTATTAGTATTGGTGATTTAAACGGTATTGGTGTAGAAATTGCACTAAAATCTCATGATACTATAAAAAAAATTTGCCAACCAATATATTGCATAAATCGTCAAATGCTTGAACAGGCTTCTATTCTTTTAAAAGTTGAAATTCCTGATGATTTTATGATACATGAAACTTTTGGTGATTTTGAAATAACACCTTCAAAAACTACAAAAGAAGCTGGTATTTTTTCATATTTATCTTTTATGGATGCAATCAATCTTGCAAATATAAAAAGTGTAGATGCAATTTGTACTTTACCAATAAACAAAGAATCATGGGGAAAAGCAAAGCTAAAATACAAAGGTCACACAGAAGTTTTAAGAGATTTCTATAATAAAAATGCAATTATGATGCTAGGTTGCCAAAAGATGTATGTAGCCCTATTTACAGAACATATTGCTTTAAAAAATGTTGCAAAAAGTATAAAAACAAAAAAACTTATTAATTTTTTCAAAAATTTTCACTCTTGTATTAATGCAAAAAAAGTAGCCGTTTTAGCACTAAATCCACATGCAGGAGATGGTGGAGTTTTAGGAAAAGAAGAAAAAAAAATACAAAAAGCAGTAAATAAAGCAAATAAAATTTTAGGTGAAGATATTTTCTCAAATCCACTTGTACCTGATACTGCTTTTTCTTTTAATAATAGAAAAAACTACAAATATTTTATAGCTATGTATCATGATCAAGGTTTAGCTCCATTAAAAGCTTTATATTTTGATGAGAGTATAAATGTTAGTTTAAATCTTCCAATTATAAGAACAAGTGTAGATCATGGAACAGCTTTTGATATAGCATATAAAAATAAAAATCCAAATACAAAAAGCTATATAAATGCGATAAAAGAGGCTATAATTTTGAGTAAAAAATGAAATTACTTGAAGAAAACTATGAAATAAATTTTTCCAAAGTAAATTTTTTGGAGAGAAAAACAAAGATAGAACATAAAAAAACTATCATATGTGGAGCTTCAAAAGTTGGAAAATCTTATTTAGTATTCGATTTTTTAAGTAACTTTAAAAATGAAGAGTATTTATATATTGACTTTTTTGATTTAAGAAATAGCAATATATATGAAGAATTAAATTTATTAAATGATTTTATATCTTTAAAAAATATAAAAATTTTAGTTTTAGAAAATTTTAACAACGAGTGTAAAATTCCAAATTGTGAAAATATTATTTTAACTTCTCAAAAAAATATTGAATACAAAAATTTCAGAAAAATAGAACTTTTTGCCCTGGATTTTGAAGAGTACCTTCTCTTTGATATCAAGCATCAAAATATTACTCAAAGTTTTAATAATTTTTTAAAATATGGTAATTTACCACTTTCTATAAATATAGAAGAAAATAAAAAAATATCAAAACTTCAAGATATCATAAAAATGAACTCAAAAGATGATACAAGTTATGAGATTTTAAAAATCTTAATAGAAAATATTGATGAGAAAAAATCAATTTTTCAACTATTTAATCAACTAAAATCAAAAATCAAAATATCAAAAGATAGATTTTATGAAGAGTGTAAAGAACTAGAAGATAAAAACTCTATTTTTTTTGTAGGAAAATATAATCAAGAGAAGAGTTTAAAAAAAATATACTCTTATAATTATGCTTTTTTAGGTGCTATTAGTTTTTCAAAAAAATTTAAACAAGAGTTTGCAAATATGATTTTTTTGGAACTTTTAAAAGAAAAAAAAACTATTTATTATCTTGATAACATTGATTTTTATATAAAAGAGGATAATTTAGCGATTGTTTGTATCCCTTTTTTTAATATCGATTTAAACTCTAATTTACTAAAAAAAATTATAAAAAATGCTTTAGAACTAAATATAGAGAAAATAGAGATTATTACTATTTCAAATAATCAAAAAATTGATAATAAAAAAATAAATATTGAAACAATTGTATTTTATGAGTGGGCTTTAATTTAAGTATATTAATCTTTTGTGATATAATGCTTTTATCTTTTACAAAAGTAGTTAATATGGAAAAAAAGTTAGTTAACTTTATAAAATATGCTCCTATGATTTTTATTCCATTAGTTGTTTTTTTAGTTTTTTATCTAATAATAACTGGTTATAAATCTACACTTAATAGTAATTTTGAAGTATATAAAAATGATTTAATAGATAAACAAAAAAGTTTAGTAAAAACAAATATTCAAATTGCTACTCAAATATTTGAAAATCAAGTACTTTTAACTGAAAATAAAGAGAAAGCTGATAAATCTTTCTTAAATCTTATAAAAAATATAAATAATACAGCTAGTGATTACTATTTTATCTTTAATACAAAAGGTGATGTGATTGTTCACTCATTTTTAAGCCATCTAGAGGGTCAGAATCTATATATTGTAGATAATGAAAACTACAATAATGTAGTAAAAATAATAACACAAAACTCATCTGCAGATAGATTTGTAACATATAAATGGCTAAATCCAAGTACAAATTTAATAGAAGATAAAATATCTTTTGTAAGACAACTACCAAATAGTGATTTAATTATTGGAAGTGGTTTTTATTTAGAAGATATTAATAAAATCGTACAAAACCAAAGAGATATAGAACTAAAAGAACATGATAAAAATATAAACATTACTCTATCTTTGGCTATTTTTTTTACTATTTTATCTTTTATCATATCTTATATAATTTCAAAAATGCTTTTAAATGCTTTTAATATTTTAAATAAATCATTAAAAGAGAAATCTATTGAACTCCAAAAACTAAATAGCGAACTTGAAATAAAAGTTGAGAATCGTACAAATAAACTAAAAACTGCATACAAAAAAATGAAAGATTTAGCATCTATTGATGATTTAACAAAAATATACAATAGGTACTATTTTTTTAATATTTTTAATCAGCAATTAGAAAAATTAAAATCAGATAAAATAACATTTAGTTTAATAATGTTTGACTTAGACCATTTTAAAAATGTAAATGATACTTATGGGCATGATGTTGGTGATTATGTACTCAATGAGACTTGTAGAGTTGTTGAAAAATGCTTAAGAGAAGATGATACTTTTGCTAGAATTGGTGGTGAAGAATTTTTAATATCACTACCAAATACAAATATAGAAGATGCCTTTTACATAGCTCAAAGAATAAGACAAAACATTGAACAGCATAAGTTTAAAGATATTTCAAAACTAACAATAAGTTTGGGTGTAGCAGAAGCAAATGAACCAATCTTAAGTACAGAACTTCTTAAAAAAGTAGACCTTGCCTTATATAAAGCAAAAAAAGAGGGAAGAAATAAAGTTATTGCTTTTAAAAATTAAGATATATTTGGTTAGTATTACATCTTAAAGCAACTCTTTGGTCAAGGGTTGCTTTTTTTATTATATTGATACAAAATTCCATCATCAAATGCTACCCAAAAAGAGGCTGGCAAAGATGCTTTTTTTAATAAATTATTTGTCCAAGTGTTACAAGTATGAAAAATACTATAACTTCCTATTGCTTCATAAAAAGCATCATTTTCTCCATATTGAGATGTTGTTTTTATATTTATTGGTTTTTCATCTTTGTATTGTAAAGAGTTTTTTATTGTATCAATGATTAAGCTATACTGTTTTTTAGATATTTTTATTTTGTATGTTAAATCATCTTCAGCAATCTCATCATAATATGTAATATGTAAAGCAGCATTTCCAAGACCAAATCCTGCAATTAAAGCAGTACTTAGTTTTAGCTCAGCCCATGTTGGAGTATCTAGGTAAAAACCCTTGTCACCCCAACCAATGCTAATATATAAAAAATCATCTCTTTGGCTTAAAGTATCTTCATAATTGAAAAAATCAAACCAGTTTATCATATCACTTTTTATAGGCAAAACTACATCTGTATGAACTCCATTTGATTTTATAAATATTTCATACTCTAGATTTTCATTTTTAGAATAATTTGTTGTAATTTTTGAAAGAGTAGTTTCACTTAATAAATATATAAATACAAACAAAAATATTGCCAAGAGAGTAAAAAATATAGCTTTAAAAAATTTTCTAAACATTGGTAATATTTCCTTGTATCTATTTTTGATAATTTTATTATTAATTTATAAAAATATAGTTAAAATCTAGCATTTTTATTTAAAGCAGGGAAAAATGAAAAAACTTTTTATAGTAAGACACACAACAAAACAAAAAGAAACACAAAACGAATACGATTATGATACTGAATTAACTAAAGAAGGTATAGAAAAAGCAACTCAAATGGCTCAAAAGTTAGCTTTGGAAAATCATCAAATTGATTTAATAGTGGCAAGTCCAGCAGTAAGAACAAGACACACAGCAGAAATTTTTGCAAATGAGCTAGGATACAACAAAACTATTATGCTAAATGAAGTTTTATATATGGCATTTGTAAATGAACTAATAGAAACTATCACTTATACTTATGATACGATTGATTGTATGTTAATTGTAGGTCACAATCCATCTTTAACTGCTTTAGCAGTTACACTTTTAGGATTTAAAGAGAAATTCGAAGAGGGTGCAGTTATGCAAATAGATTTTGATTGTAATAGCTGGATTGATATTGACAAAAACAATGCAAAACTAATAAGCTATACTATTCCTAAATAGTTTAGCTTAACTATTAATTTACTTTATATTTTTATTCATCAAAGCAATAGTTGCCAAATTTGTAAGCTCATTTAATGTTTTTGAGTCTAGTTTTCTATCACCAATAACAAAACTAAAAATCTCAATAAAATTATCTCTTCCCCAAACTCTAAGTTCGGAAACATTCAAAAACTTTTCAGTACTTAAAGTTTGACCTTTCTTATTTTTAATTATAACTTTTGCACTATCACTATTTTCAAAGTTTCCTTTTATTCCATCGTTGTTTTTAATTTGATAGCTTACAATTGCATCTAAAATCTTACCGCTTACCAAACTTCCATTATCTACAACTTTTTTTGGAAAACCACTATCTTTTAAAAAATCATCCCATTTATCTGCAAAAAGATTTGTAGATATTAAAAGTAAAACTAAACCTAAAAAATTTTTCATTTTTATTTTCCTAAACAAAATTCACCAAACATAACATCTAACATCTCATCATTTTCATAAGGTCTTGTAATATTCGAAATTTCATGTAACGCTTCTGTTATGTGGTGTGCAAAAAACTCTAATTCTCCACTATATAGTGGAGTTTTTGCCATTTTTATATTTTGTAATGTATTTTCAACACTATTTATTTGTCTTTTTGAAACAAGAGTTAGCTGATCTGTTCCACTATTTTCATCTAATATTTTTTCTATACTCTTAATAAGTAAATTAATATTCTGCTTTGTTGAAAGTTCTATAAATTCACCTATTAAATCTGTTTCAAAGAAATTTGGTAAATCTGTTTTATTTAAAATCTTGATAATATTTTTATTTTCTTGTGAAGCTAAAAGCTCTAAAATCTTATCATCTTCGCCATCTTTAATTCTGCTATTATCAAATAAAGCCACAATAATATCAGCTTCATTTATAGCATTTATTGATTTTTCAATTCCAATTTGCTCAATTACATCACTTGTATTTTCTCTAATTCCAGCAGTATCAACTATTTTAATAATATGAGTTCCAATTTTCACACTCTCTTCAATTGTATCTCTTGTAGTTCCTGCAATATCAGAAATAATAGCTCTATCATAGTTAAGTAATTTATTTAAAAGACTAGATTTTCCTACATTTGGCTTTCCAATGATTGCAACTTTAAACCCATCAATCATACCTTCTCTTCTTTTACTAGCTTCTAGGGTATTTTCTAATTTTAGCTCTATTGCAGCTATCTTTTCTTCAATTTTTAAAAAAATATCACTAGGTAAATCTTCTTCAGCATAATCAATAGTAACCTCTGTATATGCAAGCATAAAAAGCAAATCTTCTCTGATATCTTCTACAAAATCTTTAAGTTCACCCTTTAACTGTCTAGCCAATAATTTTACAGCATCACTACTTCTTGCTTCAATTATTTTTGATATTGCTTCTGCTTTACTCAAATCTATTTTATTATTCAAAAAAGCTCTTTTTGAAAACTCTCCAGCAGTTGCCATCCTTGCACCATATTCTAAAACTGTATCCAAAACAATTGAAGCAATCGCAACTCCACCATGAATTTGAAACTCAATTATGTCTTCACCTGTAAAAGAGTTTGGAGCTTTAAAATATAAAATTATAGCTTCATCTATAATATTTTGATCTTTATCATACAAATAAGATAGTGTTGCAACTCTTGGATTTATAGTAGTTTTTTGTGAGATTTTAAAAGCAATTTCAAGAGCTTTTGCTCCTGAAACTCTAACTATTGAAATAGAACCTATTCCAGATGCTGTAGCAATTGCTACAATAGTATCATCGTTATACAATATTAATCTTCTTTTTGTTTGTACTCATTTACAAGTACATATTTTTCACCTTTTATATTTGTTTTAACAGCAACATATTTTAAAGGAAACTCTTCTCTTAATCTTTTAAGAGCAATATGTACTAAAATACCATCAAGAGGCTTTGTTTTAAAGCTTCCCTTCTCTTTGATTATCTCAATTACAGGCTCTAAGTATAGACAAATAGCAGCTTCTTGATTTTTTAAAAATTCAGCAACTTCAAGGCGAAGCATCAATCCAAATTTATCATTTATCCAGTTAAATAAGATATATGATAAAGCCTTGTATCTATAGCCCTCTTTTCCAATAAGCAGTGCAGAATCTTCTCCCAAAAATTCAATAAAAATTGTCTCATCATCATAAAAACTAACTTTTATATCTTCTAATCTAAAACAAGATTTATCAAACAAAAGATTTAAACCATTTTTTATCTCTGATATTATTTCATCTTTTGATTTTTTAATTATAATTTTTGAAATATCATTTGATTTTTCTTCATGATAAAACTTATCAAAAATCTTCTCTTTTGATTCAACTTTTGGAACATTACAAGAAACTTCTTTTGTTTCTAAAGTTTTCTTGCAATCTTTTTCAACACTCTCTTTATTAGAATTTTCCAATCTTGAACTCACATCTTCAATGTTTACACTCTTATTTTTATAAGATTTCAAAAAATCATTATTATCTACTTTATCTGTTTTACAAACAGCACATATTATCGCTCGTTTTTTTCCAAAACCCAAAAAACCATTACTTGGTTGCTGAAATACTTCAATTGAAAGTTCTGTAATAGAACATCCAAACTCTAAAGTTGCCATTTCGTAGGCTTTTTCTAAACTATCTGCTTCAAACTTTTTCATAACTTCCTACTTAATTAGTATTTGCGACTCTTTTTTTCTCAAATATTCTATTAATAGTATATTGTTGAGCTATAGTAAATAAGTTATTTACAAACCAATATAGAGTAAGTCCTGCTGGGAACCACAAGAAGAAGAATGTAAATACTATTGGTAATAGTTGGAAAATCTTCTTTTGCATCTCATCTTGCATTGTATTTGGTGTAATTTTTTGTTGAATATACATTGTTGCACCCATTAAAATCGGTAATACAAAATATGGATCCATTTCAGCTAAATCATGTATCCAAAAAATCCATTCAGCACCTTTTAACTCAATTGCATTAATTAAAACTCTATAAATAGCAAAGAAAACTGGAATTTGTAAAATTAATGGTAAACATCCACCCATTGGGTTTGCACCATGTTTTTTATACAATTCCATCATTGCCATTGATTGTTTTTGCTTATCACCTTTATATTTATTTTGGATATCTTTCATTTTTGGTGCTAAATCTTTTAATTTCTGCATACTCATCATACCTTTATATGATAAAGGATAAAGCACAAGTTTAATTAAAATAGTTAAAACAACAATAGTCCAACCCCAGTTTCCAATATATCCTTGTAAAAATTGAAGAAGAACAAACATTGGTTTTGCAATAAATGTAAACCAACCATAATCTATTACATCAATTAATTGAGGATTTAAAGCTTCCAAATCTTTATGATTTTTTGGTCCCATAAATCCACTAAAATTTGTACTAGTTCCTGCTTGAATAAATGCTTGAGCATCATTATTTGCATCAGGCATAAGAGTAACTGCTAATGATTTCTCAAAATTATAAATAACAGTTGCGTAATATCTATCAAAATTTGATATAAATTTAACACCTAATAAATCTTTATTGCTTTTTAAATCACCATCTTCTATCGTATCTAAAGTTTCATCATTTAGCTTTGCAATAAATCCATGAACAGCGTACATATCAGCCAAAACATTTGGTCTAAATCCGTTTGTAATAAAGAACTGCTCATTGTTTGTAGAACTAACAGCTAAATCATAGTGTCCATCTGGATAAAATGTAAACTTTTTTGTCAAAGTTGTACCACTTAGAGTTTGAGTTAAAGTTAGCTCTTGATTATTTGTTGTAGCATCGATAGTAGAAGAACTAGCTATTACATCTACCTTAAAAGCTTCATCATTTAAAACTCTATTTGAAAATCTAACTTCCAATGGTCTTAACTGATTATCAGCAAAAAGTTTAATTCGATTATTTTTATCATCTTTATACTTTTCTTCAAGTAAAGTAACTTGATATATACGACCTAGATTGTCAATTTCTATAATATTTTTCTCTGTTTTAATTGTAGCAACAATATTTTTACTCTCATTAACTACTGGTGCTAAAGAGTTTGTATTATTATTTATTTGCTCTTTTATCTCTGGAGCCGAATTTGCTTTTTGCTCTTGCTCTATTTTTTGTTGTTCCATCTTCTCAATCTGTTTTGGCTTTAAAACCAAAAATTCATAAGCTATAAAAAATACAAAAACCAATACGGTCATTATTATCATTCGTTTTTGTAAACCACTGTTTTGATTATTACTACTATTCATCCTACTTCTTCCACTCCCTGTTTTTTACTACTAAAAATTTTCCATTTTTTAAAGGCACATACCAATATACTATTTTAATTTTATTATATTTGATATTTTGATTTTTTTTTAACCTATTTATTACTGGATAGTCAAAACCACCATCAAAAAGTTGGTTACACTTTAAAATGCGTATTATTGTATAAAAAATAGCCTTAAAAAAACTATTATTATCAAGTTGCCAAAGTGCATATTGTGAACATGTTGGATAGTATCTACACGAACCATATGATAAAACTGTTAAATATTTTTGATAAAACTTTATAAAAAGTTTTGAGATAGCTTTCATTTAAGAACTTCTAGCCTTTTGAAAGCAAAATTAAAATCTCTTTTTAAATCTTGGAAATTCTTATCGTGTATGAGATTTTTAGCTACAAAAATATAGCTTCCTTCTTTTAGTCTATCTTCATAATCCAAAATACAAGCTCTTAATCTTCTTTTTGCCTTTGCTCTAAAAACTGCATTTCCAATCTTTTTTGAAGCAACGAAAGCCAATTTTAGATCATTTTTTGGCATAAAAAAAGCGACAAAAGTCGGCGTATGCCAACTTTTACCGCTTTTATAAAGTTTGTTGAACTCTTTTTGGCTATTAAGCCTAAAGTCCTTACTTAAACAGCTAATCTTTTTCTACCTTTAGCTCTTCTTGCATTAATTACTCTTCTACCATTTTTTGTAGCCATTCTTACTCTAAACCCGTGAGTTCTTTTCTTAGGAGTGTTATGTGGTTGATATGTTCTTTTCATCTTACTCTTACCCTTTTATATTTTTCAAAATTAAGTTGTGGATTATAGGCAAATTTTACTTAAACTATTCTTTTCTTTAAGATACACTTACAACTATCTCATCATTTTTAATATCAAATTCAACATGACTTCCTTCTCCTATACTATCTTCTAGTATCAACTCAGCAAGCTTATCTTCAACTATCTCATAAATAGCTCTTTTAAGAGGTCTAGCTCCATATACAGGATCAAAACCAACTTTTGCTATATAATCTTTTGCTTCATTTGTTAAAGATATTTTTATACCTTTTTCTTCAACTTTTTTCTTAATATTGTTAAATAAAATATCTACAATATTTGTAATTGCTTGAAGTCCTAATTGTTCAAAAATTACAATATCATCAAGTCTATTTAAAAATTCTGGTCTAAAATGAGATTTTAATTCATCTAAAACAGCTTTTCTTCTTTGCTCTTTATCATTTATTTCAATAATTCTAGCACTTCCAATATTTGAAGTTAAAATTATAATTGTATTTTTAAAATCAACCGTAACACCTTTGTTATCTGTTAATCTTCCATCATCTAAAACTTGTAAAAGTATATTAAATACATCTGGATGTGCTTTTTCAACCTCATCAAATAATATTACACTATAAGGTTTTCTTCGCACAGCTTCCGTTAACTGTCCACCCTCTTCATATCCAACATATCCAGGAGCAGCTCCTACAAGTCTTGAAACAGCATGTTTTTCCATATATTCACTCATATCAAATCTAATAAGTGACTTTGCATCATCAAACAAAAATTTAGCTAAAGTTTTAGCACTCTCAGTTTTTCCAACTCCTGTTGGTCCTAAAAATAAGAAACTTCCTATTGGTCGTGAAGTTTCACTTAATCCTGCTTTATTTCTTTTAATTGCTCTGCTAATTGCTTTTATTGCTTCATCTTGCCCTATTACATCTTGCTTTAAAACCTCTTCTATTTTTAAAACCTTTTGTTTCTCACTATCCATCATCTTATTTACAGGAATTCCAGTCCATTTTGAAACTATAGAAGCAATACTCTCTTCATCTACACTATTTCGTAAAAGTGTTCCCTCTTTTTGCATTCTGTCCCATTTTTCACTATTTTCTTTAATTTTTGCTTCAAGTGTAGGTATTTCACCATACTCTATTTTTGCAGCTTCTTCAAATTTTGATTCACGTTTAGCTATATTTGCTTTCGTTTTTAGTTCATCAATTTTTATTTTTAATTCACTTGTAGCATTAAAAGTTTGCTTCTCATTTTCAAATCTAGCTTCTAAATTTTGTTTTTCCTCTTTTTTATTTGCTAACTCTTTTTCTATATCTTTTATTCTATCTTCATTTTTTTGGCTTTTTTCCATTTTTAAAGCCTCTTTTTCTACATTTAAAGTTTGAATCTCTCTTTTAATATTTGATAGTGCAGTTGGTTCACTCTCTATTTGCATTTTAAGTTCAGCTGCTGCTTCATCTATTAAATCTATTGCTTTATCAGGTAAGAATCTATCAGTTATATATCTATTTGATAGTTTTGCAGCAGCAACCAATGCACTATCATTTATAGTAACATTATGATGAGTTTCAAGCTTCTCTTTTATTCCTCTTAAAATATGTAAAGCTTCATTTACACTTGGTTCATCTACTTTTATAGGCTGAAATCTTCTTTGCATTGCTGCATCTTTTTCAAAATATTTTCTGTACTCTTTTAGTGTTGTTGCACCAATTGTATGAAGCTCTCCTCTAGCCAAACTTGGTTTTAAAATATTTGCAGCATCCATACTTCCTTCACTTGCACCTGCACCAATTATTGTATGAATCTCATCAATAAATAAAATTATATTTCCAGCTTGTTTAACTTCATCTATTACAGATTTTAATCTATCTTCAAACTCTCCTCTATATTTTGCACCTGCTATTAAAGCACTCATATCAAGAGTTACAACTCTTTTATTTAATAAACTTGTAGGTACATCTTTATTTACAATTCTTTGAGCTAAACCTTCTGCAATAGCAGTTTTTCCAGTTCCTGGTTCTCCTATTAAAATAGGATTATTTTTTGTTTTTCTAATTAAGATTTGCATCATTCTGTTTATTTGCTCATCTCTTCCAATAACAGGATCAAGCTCTCCATCTATTGCTTTTTTATTTAAATCTATTCCATACTTATTTAAAGCTTCAAGATTATCATCTCCACTTTGGCTATCTATTTGTTTTCCTGCTCTTATAGCTTCTAGCTCTTTTTTTGCTTCTTTTAAATCTATATATTTACCTAAAATATCTTTTATTACTTTATTATCAAAATTTGAAATAAGCCAAGTATCAATAGCTATAAACTTATCTCCATTGCTTGCCATTTGCCCTTCTGCTTTTTGAAAACTTTCATAAAGTTCACGTGAAAGTTTTATACTCTCTTTTGTAACACTACTTACACTTGGAAGTTTACTTGCATTTGATTTTGCTTCAAGCTCAATTGCAGCTTTATTTACATTCATTTTATTTAATAATTGATTTAAAACTGAATTAGTATTTGTAAGTAATGCCCAAATCAGGTGAACTATTTGCACCTCTTGATTTTTATTGTGTAGAGCTAAAGCTACGCTACTATCTATTGTTTCTCTTAGTTGATTTGTCATTTTTTCAAAAATATTGTCGTTCATATTAGCACTCCTAATGTTTAATTGCTAATGTTATTATATAACTTTAGTCAAGTCTTGTCAAGTTTTATATAAAATATATTTTCTATTATAATACTTTTCTAAAAAAAATCAAAGGTTTTTATGAAAAATTTATGCGGAATTGATGAAGCAGGTCGTGGTCCACTTGCTGGTCCAATGGTAGTTGCTGGTGTTATTTTAGAAAAAGAGATTTTAGGGCTAAATGATTCAAAAGTATTGAGTGAAAAAAAAAGAGAAAAACTTTTTGATGAAATAAAAGAGAAATCAAAATATCATATAGTTTTCAAAAGTGCAAAAGAGATAGATGATTTTGGTATTAGTTTTTGTCTAAAATCTTCAATTTTAGAAATAATGCAACAATTACAAAAATTTAGTAATAATTTTTTAATGGATGGAAATACAAATTTTGGTATACAAAATCTTCAAAAAGAGATAAAAGCAGATGCAAAATACGCTAGTGTTAGTGCTGCTTCAATTTTAGCAAAAGTAAGTAGAGATAGATTTATGGATGAAATTTCACCACTTTATGCGAACTATAACTTTCATAAACATAAAGGATATGGAACAAAAGCTCATATTGAAGCTATAAAAGAGTTTGGAAGAAGTGATATTCATAGATTTAGTTTTAAATTAAAAGCTTTAGGTGAAGGCTCTTTTGAAATTCAAAAAAGCCTATTTTAATTTTATTTTATTCATATCTTAAAGCATCTATTGGATTTAATCTTGCAGCTTTTCTTGCTGGAAAATATCCAAAAATTACACCTATCAAAGTTGAGAATATAAAAGATATTAAGATAATTTGAGTATTGATTATATATGGTAAATCAAAAATTCCAACTACCATATATCCAACTCCAAGACCTAAAAATATTCCTATGATTCCTCCCAAAGTTGAAAGAACTATTGCTTCAATTAGAAATTGTAGTAGAACTTCACTTTGCATAGCACCAATAGCAAGTCGTATTCCAATCTCTCTAGTTCTTTCAGTTACAGAAACAAGCATAATATTCATAATCCCAATTCCACCGACAAGTAAAGAGATAGCAGCAATAGAACCCAACAAATAAGTTAACATTTTTGTTGTGCTTGTCATAGTATTTAAAATATCTTTCATATCACGAATATGAAAATTATCACTTTCACCTACTTTTACGGCTCTTCTATCTTGCATTAATGAAATTATTTGTGCTTTTGCATCTTCGATATATTTTTCTTCCATAACTGATACAATTATAGAAGATACATCTAAATTTCCTTGAATTTTTCTTTGATACATTTTAAGTGGAGTTATTACAACCTCATCTTGATCTCTTCCAAAACTACTAGCTCCTTTCGAAGCTAAAACCCCAATTACACTACAAGGGAAGTTTTTTATTCTAATAGTTGCACCTATTGGATTTTCATCTCCAAAAAGATTTTTAACAACTGTTGTTCCCAAAATACAAACACTTTTTCCACTTGAAAGTTCACCCTCTTCAAAAATTCTTCCTTGTTCAACTTCCCAATCTTTTATAATAAAATAATCACTTGTAGTTCCAACAATTAAAGATGAATTACTTTTATTTCCAAAAACAACATTTGCCATACCAGAGTTTTCTGCTGTTACACCTTTTAAATTTGAAACTTCATTTTTTATAGCAGTTATATCTTCAATTTTAAAAGGTTTTGCACTATTATCATCTCTTGGAGCCCCTCTTTTTTCTTGTCCAACTCGAACATTTAACATATTACTTCCAAGTTTTTCTATATTTGCTGTCACATTTGCTGTTGTTCCATCTCCAATCATAACCATAGCAATAACAGAAGCAACTCCAATAACAATTCCCAAAATAGTAAGAATTGATCTTAATATATTTCTTCTAATCTCTTTTATTGCTATTAATAAAGCATTTAACAACATTATTTAAATCCTTTTTTTAAAGACTCTTCTATATTTCCATCTCTAAAATATATAACTCTTGAAGCATAAGCAGCCATCTCTTCTTCATGTGTCACCATAATAATAGTAATATTTAACTCTTCATTTAATTTTTTTAGTAACTCCATAACCTCAATACTTTTAATACTATCAAGATTTCCAGTAGGTTCATCTGCTAAAAGTAAAAGTGGGTCTGTAACAATAGCACGTGCAATTGCAACACGTTGTTGCTGCCCACCACTAAGCTCTGCTGGAGTATGTTTAATAACACTTTCAAGTCCAACTTTTTTTAGAGCCTCAACTGCTAGTTCATATCTTTTCTCTTTTTGCACTTTTCTATATACAAGAGGTAATTCAACATTTTCTAAAGCACTTGTTCTTCCTAGTAGATTAAATCCTTGAAAAACAAAACCTATATAGTTTCTTCGTAAAATTGCCATTTGATTTAAATTTAAATTTTCAACATTTACACCATCAAATAGATACTCTCCACTACTTGGCTTATCCAAACATCCAATAATATTCATAGAAGTAGATTTTCCACTTCCACTAGCTCCCATAATAGCTACAAATTCACCTTTATAAATCTTTAAATCCACTCCATTTAAAGCAAAAGTCTCATTTGCACCAGCTCCATATCTCTTTTTTATATTTTTAAACTCTATTAAAACTTCACTATTTTTCATAAATTTTTAATTTCCAGATTTTTGTGAAATAATTACTTCATCACCAATTTTTAAAGTTTCAGAAAAAATAGATGACTGTTTTGAATCACTATCTAGAACTTTAACTTTTAACTCTTTTGGTTTTCCAGATTCAAGAATATAAATAGTTGCCAAGCCATCTTTTGCTTTATTTTCTTTTGCAATATTTCCTTGAGGTCTAAAATTTGGTGGTGTTCCAAAACTAGCTGATTTTGTAGCTGTTTTTTCAAAACTTTTTTTTGGTATAAATCTTAATGCACTATTTGGGATTAAAACCTGCTCTTTTATATTTTTTGTAATAATCTTTGCGTTTGCTGTCATTCCTGGTTTTAAAAGAAGTTCACTATTATCAACACTTACAACGGTTTCATAAGTTACAACACCATTTGTAGTAATTGGATTTAACCTTACTTGTTTTATTTTCCCTTTGAACTCTTTATTTGGATATGCATCAACTGTAAAAGTTACATCTAAATTATCTTTAATATCAGCAACATCTGCTTCATCAATACTTACAACTAAATCCATATTTGTCAAATCTTTTGCAAGAGTAAAAAGTTTTGGAGCTTGCATAGTAGCTGCTAATGTCTGCCCTATTTCTACTTCTCTATTTAAAACTATTCCATCAATAGAAGATTTCACAGAAGCTTTTTCTAAATTTTGTAAATCATTTTTTAAGTTTGATAAAGCTTGAGCTACTTTTGATTTTGACGCTTCTAAACTTGCAATTGCTGATTCATAAGCAAATTTTGTGTCATCAAATTCATTTTGTGATGGATATTTTCCACCTGAGTTATCAAACATTTTTTTTGTTCTATCATATAGTAATTTTTTATTTTTAAGAGCTACTTCACTCTCTTTTTGATTTGCTTTTGAAATAGCTAAAGCTGCTTTTGAACTTTCAACTTGTGCATCTAGTTTTACTGTATCAATTTTTGCTAAAACTTGACCAACCTTAACTTCATCATTAAAATCTACAAAAATCTCTTTTATAGTTCCAGATACTTCAATTCCAATTTCAACACTATTTGTCGGTTTTATATTTCCACTAGCACTAACAACAACCATCAAATCACCAGTTTTTACTTTTGAAGTTATATACTCCACTTTTTGGCTATCACTTTTTGGAAAAAACATATAAATTAAAATAGCAATAACAAAAATAATAATTAATAAACCTATATATTTGTAAGAACTTTTCTTATCTTTGTAATTATTTAACTCTTCTTTTAAATTACTCATAATCTTTTAACCTTTAATTTTTTATCTTAAAATATAGTTTTGCATATTGTTGCAAAATATTTATATTGTTTATCAAAATATCAAACTCATTGATAGTTTTTGTATTTTCTAAAATCTCTAAATCATACTTTGATGTCATTCCAGCTTCACTTGAAATTTGGTTTGCACCTATTAACTCTTCATAAAGTTTTATATTTTTATTTATTGTCTCATTTTGTTTTAAATATGTATCAATTTTTGTGAAAATCTGTTCATACTCAAATGCTGTTTCATTTTTCAAATCATTTACCAAAGATTTTTGTTTTAAAACTTCTATTTTTGATTCTTGAACTTTTGAAGATTTTGTATAATCATATAAAGGCATAGACAAAATCAAACTTCCACTAGAGCTTGCATCATCTTTATTTGTATCACTAATCATACTATTAAACTTCTCATCTTTATTTAAGTAACTAGCTTTTGCACTTAAACTTAATTTTGGAAGATATTGACTCTTTTTTATTTTATATTCACTATTTAACATCTCAACTTTTGCATCCGCTTCTAAAATTGAGTAATTTTTATCTAAAAAGATATCTTTTTGAGCTCCTTTAAAGTCTAAAACTTCTATATCTTCATACTTCAAATCTGTATATTTTGCTAATTCTTGCTCTTTCTCTTTTAAGCTATTTTTTAAAGCTATCTCCTCTTTTAATATTAAATTTTTACTCATAATTGCATTATTGAGCTCAATAATATCAGTTTTTCCAGCTTCATATTGAATTTTTTTAATTATTAACTCAATATCTTTATTTACAATCCTATAATCATTTTGATTTATCTCCAACTTCAATTTTTTCATATCTAACAAAGTATTATAAATTGTATAAATAAGTTGTGAATTTTGATTCTCCCATGACAACATCTCATATTTAAATCTATTATCAGCATAGTCCATTTTAAAACCTATTCCACCTGATTCAAAAATAGATTGAGTAAATCCAATAGATGCACTCTTTGTATTTTTATTATTTTTTAAATTAGGGTTATTTTCATAAGAAAATGAGTGATTTCTTTCAATATCTCCACTTAAATTAATAGGACTTATCCAATCATATTTTTGACTTTGTTGTCTTGTTTGTATAGACTCTTTGTCCAAAAGTCTATACTCTTTTTTATCTTTTTGAATAATTTGTAAATCTTTCTCATTCGCATTTAGATGACTTATAAATATATTCAAAAGAAATAAAAATAATAGTAGTTTTTTCAATTCTCTTTCCTTTAAAGTTTATACGAAATTATATATAATATATTTTAATGCTATTTTAACAAAAAATTAATTTTATTGCAAAATTAAGATAATTATTATCAATATTGTAATAGAATTTCTGAAATTTTTAAAAAAGGTTTTATTTTATGAATGATATTGAGACATTAAAACATTTAGTTGATTATGGAGTAATAGCTTTATTAGTAATTATGAGCTTTATTGCTGTATTTTTCTTTATTGAAAGAGTTCTGTTTTACAAAAAAATTGATGTAAAAAGCTATAAAACAAAAAAAGCTTTAGATATTGCTCTTACAAAACATCTTACAATAATTGGAACAATTGCTTCAAACTCTCCATATATTGGACTTTTAGGAACAGTTTTAGCAATTATGCTTACATTTATGACAATGGGAAATGCAGGAGATATTGATGCTTCAAAAATTATGGAGAGTTTAGCACTAGCTCTTAAAGCAACTGCTGCTGGTTTGGTTGTTGCAATTATTTCAATGGTTTTTTACAATATCTTAAGTAGATTTGCAGAAGTTTTGGAAAGTGATTATGAAGCTACAGAAATATGATTCAATAAATGTTATTCCATTTATAGATGTTTTATTAGTACTTCTAGCAATTGTTCTATTAACTTCTACATTTATAACAAAAGGAATAATTCCTGTAAATTTACCAGATTCTAAAAATGCTAGTAAATTAAAAAGTGATAAAGAGGTAGTCATAGTTATAAATAATCAAGGTGAACTATTTTTAGAAGATATCAACATATCTTTAGAAAATATTGAATTTGAACTTTTAGAAAAATCTAAAGATACACCAATTCATTTAAATACTGATAAAGAGACAAAATTTGAACATTTTGTAAATGTTTTAGATATGTTGAAGAAAAATGAATTCTCAAATGTATCAATAGTAACAAAGAAGTAAAGGTTTAAAATGAAACGATATTTAAACTCTTTTTTTATAACTAGTTTTATATATTTAATTCTTGCAGTAATGTTTATTAATGTTATTAGTGAAATAAGCCTCGAAACAAAAAAAGAAGAAGAGAGTATTACAAAAATATCATTAAATAGTGTTGCAATTCAAAAAGTGGAAGAAGTTACAAAAGAGATAGAAAAAGAGATTGTTACTGAACCAATTATTGAAAAAATTGTTGAAAAACCTGCACCAAAAGTTATAGAAAAGCCAAAAAAAGTTGAAAAAAAGATTGTAAAACAAGAGAAGCCAATCGAAAAAATTGTTGAAAAACCTGCTCCAAAAGTTGTTGAAAAAGAAAATGAAAATATCGAAAAAATGGCCGTAGCTGAACAAAATGAAATTTCAACAAAACAAGAATCTATAATACAATCAAATTCAAACAACGAAAGAAATAAAAATTTAGAGAGTGAATATTTAGCAAAAGTAAAAAATAAAATAGAAAAAAATAAAGTATATCCAAAAGTTGCAAAACGATTAAATCAAACTGGAAAAGTGATAGTATCTTTTGATATTTTAAAAGATGGAAAAATTACAAATATAAAAATTATTCATAAATCAAAATTTGAAAAATTGGATGAAGCAAGTATTGAACTTCTTACAAATATAGGATTTTTTGAAGCTATTCCAAACGAATTAAATAAAACTGTTTGGAATATTCAAATTCCTATAAACTATCAAATAAATTAACTTACTTACTTCACTTTAGCAAAAACTTTTTGAGCCAAAGATTTATGAACTTTCCAATCATCTTTTTCATTTAAAGTAACTACTATAAATGATTTAGAACTTTTCTCATCATAAAAAGCAGTAGCTAGAGTTCTTCCACTTTGTTTTGTATATCCAGTTTTACCTGCAAAAGCCTTACTATCATCTACTACTAGTTTATGCTTATTTTTCCAAATTTGTCCATCTAAACTGTTTTTATATGTTGAGTGACTTGAAATATCTTTAAATTTACTATTTTTTAAAGCTATTTCAAACATAATTGCTACATCTTTTGCTGTTGATATATTGTTTCCAAGTCCTGTAACATCTACAAATTTTGTATTTTTTATACCAAATTTTCTTGCCTTTTCATTCATAAGTTTTACAAAATCTTTTTCACTTCCAGCAATATGTTCTGCTAAAGCAACGGAAGCATCATTTCCAGAGCGAAGCAACATTCCATAAACCAAATCTTTTATAGTACAATTTTGATTCTCTTTTAAATAAACAGATGAACCCTCTTGTAAAGAGGCTTTTTTTGAAATTATTACTTCATCATCTAAATTACTATTTTCCAAAACAATTAAAGCAGTCCAAATTTTTGTAAGACTTGCTATTTTATATTTTTTGTTTGATTTTTCTTCTATTAAAACTTTATTTGTTTTAGTATCTAATACTATAAGTGATTTATCATTTTTCGCAAACAAAGAGATATTAAAAATAAAAAACAAGACAATTACGTAAAAAAATCTTCGCATTTAGGCACCTTTCCTTATTATCTAGTATCTCTTAATTTAGCATATTAAATCATTTTTTTTATTATATCAAAATTATATAAATATTTTATATTTACAAAAATTTAGAAAAATGAACTCTTATAAAAAATCTTAAAATTTATTTTATTTTTAATAATAAAAAAAGGAGAGTGAAAATCACTCTCCTTTTTATGGTAGTTTTAGTTTTAAAATTTGTCAAAAAGTGGCAAAACCACTTTTTACATCATTCCTCCCATACCACCCATTCCGCTCATATCAGGCATCGCAGGTTTATCTTCTTTAATATCTGTAACCGTTGCTTCAGTTGTTAAAAGTAGTGATGCAACAGAAACTGCATTTTGCATAGCAACTCTTTCTACTTTTGCAGGATCTACAATTCCAGCTTCAAACATATCTACATACTCACCAGTTGCTGCATTAAATCCTAAATTTTCATTTGAAGATTTTTCAACCTCATTTGCAACAACTCCAGCATCATATCCAGCATTTAGAGCAATCTGTTTTAATGGTGCTTTAATAGCTCTTAAAACAATAGCTGCTCCAATTTGCTCATCACCGCAAAGGTCTAATTTAACTTTAGCAGCAGCTCTAATTAATGCAGCTCCTCCACCAATTACAATTCCCTCTTCAACAGCAGCTCTTGTTGCACTTAAAGCATCATCAACTCTATCTTTTTTCTCTTTCATTTCAGTTTCAGTTGCAGCTCCTACTTTAATTACAGCAACTCCACCACTTAATTTTGCAAGTCTCTCTTGAAGTTTTTCTCTATCATAATCACTTGTTGTATTTCCAATTTCTGCTTTAATTTGATTAACTCTTCCTAAAACTGCATCTTTGCTTCCATTTCCATCAACGATAGTTGTATTATCTTTATCTATTACAACTTTTGAAGCAGTTCCAAGTGCGCTTAAATCAGTAGTTTCAAGTTTCATTCCCATCTCTTCAGACACAACAGTTGCACCTGTTAAAACAGCTATATCTTCAAGCATTGCTTTTCTTCTATCACCAAATCCTGGAGCTTTAACTGCAGCAATTTGTAATGCACCTCTTAATCTATTTACAACCAAAGTAGCTAAAGCTTCACCATCAACATCTTCAGCAATTATTAAAAGAGGTCTTCCAGATTTATTAACACCTTCTAAAATTGGTAACATCTCTTTTAATGAAGAGATTTTTTTATCATAAAGTAAAATAAATGGATTATTAAACTCTGTTGTCATTTTTTCAGGATTTGTAACAAAATATGGACTTAAATATCCTCTATCAAACTGCATTCCCTCTACAACATCAAGTTCATCTGAAATACCTTTTGCCTCTTCAACAGTTATAACTCCATCTTTTCCAACTTTTTCCATAGCTTCAGCAATCATTTTTCCAATTGCACTATCAGAGTTTGCAGAAATTGTAGCAACTTGCTCAATCTCAGTTTTATTTGCAACTACTTTTGAAGATTTTTTAAGTTCTGCTAAAATAGCTTCACAAGCTTTATCCATACCTCTTTTTAAAGATATTGGATTTGCTCCAGCTGTTACATTTCTAAGTCCCTCTTTAAAAATTGAGTGAGCTAAAATAGTTGCTGTTGTTGTACCATCTCCAGCCTCATCAGCAGTCTTACTAGCAACCTCTTTTACAAGCTGTGCTCCCATATTTTCTATTGTATCAGCAAGTTCTATCTCTCTTGCAACACTTACACCATCTTTTGTAATTGTTGGCGCTCCAAAAGATTTTTGAAGTAAAACATTTCTTCCTCGTGGACCCATTGTAACTTTAACTGCATCGCAAAGTTTTTCAACTCCAGCAAATAGTCTATTTCTCGCATTATCACTAAATATAATCTCTTTTGCCATAATATTTTCCTTTTTATTTTATATACATTTTAATTTATTAAACTTTTAAAAAATCTACTTTCGTAAATTTATAATTACATCACACCGATTACATTTTCAATATTTAAAACTAGATAATCATTTCCATCTAATTTTATTTCAGTTTCTCTATATTGTTCAAATACAATTGTATCTCCAACTTTTACATCTTCAACTTTGCTTCCAACCGCAACAACTTTAGCAGTTTGAGGTTTTTCTTTAGCATTATCTGGAATTATAATTCCACTTGCAGTTTTGTTCTCAACCTCAGTTCTTTCAACAAGAACTCTCTCACCTAGTGGTTTAAAATTCATTTTTTTTCCTTTATTTTTTGTAATTAATTTTCTTTTGTAGCTTAGAATTTAGCACTTGTAAATTCCAAGTGCCAAATTTTATACAATTTTTTCTTTTTTGTCAATAAACCTTTAGTCAAATATACTAAGAGTTGTATTTTTTATGTCTGTTTATATAGTTTATTAGAAGTTCCCAAAGTGAATCTTTTAAATTTTTATCAAAACTATTCATAGTTTCTAAACACTTTGTAGCTAAATTATCAGCACTTTTTAAAGATTCTTCAAGCCCTAATAAATTTACGAAAGAGTTTTTCAAACTATCATTTTTTGTAGTTTTTCCAGCAATTTCACTACTTTCAAGTTCATCTATAATATCATCTTGGATTTGGAAAAGAAGACCTATATCCAAACCAAAATTATATAACTCTTCTTGTATTTTTTCATCATAATTTGAAATAATAGCACCCATTTTTAAACTTGATGCTATTAACTTTGCTGTTTTATGAATATGTAAAAACTCTAACTTTTCAAGTTCCAATTTTTGCTTTTCAAATTGGCAATCTATTGCTTGACCAATTATCATACCATTTAATCCACCATTTTCGCCCAAAAGTTTAATAAGTTCTATTTTTACATCATTATGAAGTGATGAATTTGCTATTAGATTAAAACTCTCACTATTTAGAGCATCTCCTACTAAAATAGCTGTTACTTCATCATATTTTTTATGTAAAGTAGTAAAACCTCTTCTTAAGTCAGAATTATCCATAGATGGTAAATCATCATGAATTAAAGAGTAAGTATGCAAAAATTCAACTGCAAGTGCCACTTTTAAAGCATTTTCTATAAGCAAAGGTTTCTTTGATTTTACAACACTTAAAAGTAACATCGGTCTAAATCTTTTTCCACCAGCTTTTAACATATCTTGCATAGCATTTTCAAAATGTGGGTGAAAAGTATCTATTCTTGGTAGATTATTAAGTAAATAATTCTCAAATTTTTCTAAAAGTTCTTTCATCTATTTTTGACCTAAATTCCCTAATCCACCTAAATTACCCATCAAATTCATAGCCATTCTTTTTTTATTCTCTTCACTTTGTCTTATAATATCATTCATACAAGAGATTAAAAGTATTTGTAATGAGTCTTTATCTTCAAGAAGTGAGTCATCAATTTTTAAATCAACAACTTCAGAATTACCATTGATTGAAATTTCAACCATTCCACCACCAGCTTTTGCTGTAAAAAGGTTTTGAGCACTTTTTTCTTGTTGCTCTTTAGCCATATCTTGGAATTTATTTATCATATCCCCAAGGTTTAAGTTTTTTAAATCAATACCATCAAACATAGTTACCACCTACTAAATCATTTGTAATAAGTTCAATATTATTTTTATCATCTACTAACACAACAGTTGGCTTATAATTTTTCAACTCTTCTTCGCTATATGTTGCATAAGCTATTACAATTATTTTATCACCAATAGCTACTTTTCTTGCAGCTGCACCATTTAGACACATATCTTTTTTACCAAACTCACCTTTTATTACATAAGTTTGAAATCTCTCGCCATTATTAATATTTACAATATCAACTTTTTGACCAACTCTTAGATTACTAGCTTGCATAAGCTCTTCATCAATAGTAATTGAACCAACATAGTTTAAATTTGCATCGCTAACAGTCGCTCTATGAATTTTGCTGTATAACATTTCAAAAGTCATTTAGAAAATCCTTTATTATTTTTTCAAAGCTATTATACTATACTAATTTATTATAAAACTAAATTAAAGGAAAAAACTATGAAAAAGATTATATTTCTCTTTTTATCTTTTGCACTTTTTTTATTTGCAAATGAAGATACAAAAAAAGATCCCATTGCTATTTTTGATACATCTAAAGGTATTGTAAAAGTAGAATTAAAACCAAAATTAGCTCCAAAAGCTGTTGAAAATTTTATTGGTTTAGCAAAAAAAGGTTACTATGATGGGCAAATTTTTCACAGAGTTATAAAAGGATTTATGATTCAAGGTGGTGATCCTACTGGAACAGGAGCTGGTGGAGAGTCTATTTGGAATAAAAGTTTTGAAGATGAGTTTGCACCAAATGCAATTTTTGATAAACCATTTATTTTAGCAATGGCAAATAGAGGTAAAAATACAAATGGAAGTCAATTCTTCATAACAACAGCTCCAACATACTGGTTAAATGGAATGCACACAATTTTTGGATATGTAATTAGTGGGAAAGAGGTTGTAAAAGATATTGAAAATGTAAAAACAAATGGAAGAAGTGCTGGTGATAAGCCTTTAGAAGATGTTAAAATAAATAAAATTACAATAGAAGATTAAAAAATTAAAAGTGGAGGATTAAAAATTAATCCTCTAACTCTTCTTTACAAACAACTTTTTCAATATCCATAATAACTAGCATTTTATTATCTTCTACTCTTACATAACCTTTTAAATATCTAGAAGGAATTCCAGAACCCATTTCAGAAACTGAAGCTAGCATAGAAGTATCAATTTTTTGTGTATCATCAACTAAATCAACTACAATTCCAATCATTCTTTTATCTTCAGTAATTACGATAATAATAGAAGTATTTACATCGTAAATAGCTGGACCTGTATTAAATTTAACTCTAATATCCAAAATAGGAACAACCTCTCCTCTTGAATTAATTAAACCTTTTATCCAATCAGAAGTATTTGGTAAAATAGTAATATTATCTGGATAAGTTAATATCTCTTTTATTTTTGGTAACTCAATAGCGTACTTCATTTTTCCCAATTCAAATGTCATAAACTCAGTTACATTTGGAGTAGTACTTTTTTCATGATTGTGGTGGTGTTCCATTTTAATCCCCTTATTTCAATATTTTAGTAAGCAAAATTGCTGTTATTTTACCTTTTGTTTACTTAAACTAATTATTTTACACTCTGCAATTATATCAACAGATTGCAACTCTACAATATCATCAACTTTTACTAAATTCAAATTTATAAGCTTCTTATTTTTACTCAACTCAACAAAACCATCTTTTTGTCTATTTAATGGATTGTTTAAAGAGTAGTTTGATTTTAAACTCTCCAAAATATTAGAGGCAATTTGTAGTTTTTGATTTAAACTTTGAGAAAACTGCTCTTTTAAAAGTTTTATTTGAGACTCTACAAAAAATAGTTTAGAATTTATTGAATTTTGCTCAAAACTTACTTTTAAGTTTTTAAGCTCTTGCTCTTTTTTTTCAAAAGTTGTTTTTAATAGCTTTTCGAAATTCTCAATTAAACTATCTATATACAAAAGATGTTCACTTTGGCTAGGAAGTGCAATTTCCATAGCATTTGATGGAGTTGCAGCTCTAATATCAGCTACAAAATCACTTATCAAATAATCTATTTCGTGTCCTACTGCAGAAATTATTGGTGTAATTGAGTTAAAAATTGCATCTGCTACAAGTTCACTATTAAAAGACCATAAATCCTCAATACTTCCCCCACCTCTTCCTACGATTATAATATCACAATTTAAACTATCGGCAAATTTTATATTTTTTGCAATATCTTCAACACTTCCATTTCCCTGAACAAGAGTGGGAATAAGTATTAACTCAACTAAATTCCACCTAGCGCTTGCAACTTTTTTCATATCTTCAATAGCAGCTCCTGTTGGACTTGTTACAATTGCAATTTTTTTTGGATATTTTGGAAGATGTTTTTTTATGCTTTGTTCAAAATAACCTTTTGCTTGAAGTTTTGTTTTAAGTTGCTCATATGCCAAAGCCAAACTCCCTATTCCATCTGGCTCAATTTTAGTACAAAGAAGTTGATAATTTCCTCTTGGAACAAAAACAGTAATATTTGCAGTTATTTGTACTTTTTGTCCATTTTCTAACTCAAATTTCAGATATTTTGTATTACCTTTAAACATTACACAAGATATTGTTGAATTATCATCTTTGATTGAAAAATATATGTGCCCAGAGCTATGAATAACTAGATTTGAAATCTCTCCAGAGACAAAAACTTGCATAAAAGTTGTCTCTAAAAGAGATTTTATTTGTGTATTTAAAGTAGTTACACTAATTGGATTCATTTAGATTTTTTTTGCAATTATTAGTGTAGAAATTTTCATAGAAAATGCTTTTGTGTATATTGGTTCTAATCCAGCATTTTTAAGCTCTTTTTGCAAATTTGATGTTGTTAAAAACTCATCAATAGAATCAGGCAAATATCTATAAGCCTCTTTATTTTTTGATATTATTCCACCAACAACTGGTAAAATTTTATCCATATAAAAAGCTGTTAAATAATCAAGCGGTGTCTCTTTTTGATTCTTTGTAAACTCACTAATTACTACTAAACCGCCTTTTTTAAGAACTCTTGCAAACTCTACAAAAGCCTCTTGTCTTTGTACTACATTTCTAATTCCATAAGAAATTGATACTATATCAGCACTTTCATTTTCAAGTGGCATAGATGTTGCAAAAGCTTCTATAAATTCAACTTCTGGAAGTTTTTTCTTTCCAACTTCCATCATTCCAACACTTGGGTCTATTCCAATAATATTTTTTAAAGTAATATTTTTTTTATTTGCATTTTGTTTCCAAAAAATTATCATATCACCTGTTCCACAAGCAACATCTACTATTTTTTCTATCTCTTTTTTTCCATATAGCTCAAAAGTTTTATTACAAGCTTTATCTCTCCAACTTTTATCTATTCCCATTGATAAAACTCTATTTGCTTTATCATAAGTTGGTGCAATATTGTTAAACATTGATACTATTTTTTCTTGTTTTTCCATATAAATTTTTCCTATTTTATAAATGTTTTTTCCAATAAATTATAAAAGATATTTTCCTATAAAAATACCGATAATTAAACCAATATTTAAAGAAACCGCTACTTTCATAATTGATAATTTTTTATCAGAATAAGGAAGCCTATTTACAACATCTTCTTGGAGTTTTAAACTCTCTTGAAAACTAGAAGATGCTTTTTCTAAATTATCAATTGATGTTCTAATTGCAATTTCACTAAATTCCATTCTTTCAACAAGTTCTTTTGCTTGCTTAAAGCTCATTTCACTCATTTTTTAATCTCTATCCATTTATCTAAATCACAAAATATTTTATTTAAAGTATTTAAAACATAATCTTTTGCTTCAGTTTGTATTCTTCTAAAAAATAGATATTTTCTAGCAGCTTCAACATCTCCTAACTCTTTTGCTTCAATAGCTTTTTTAGCAAAATCTGTGTTATTGTAAGCCATTTCCCAAACTGTACTTCCTAAGTATCTACTCATTGTGATAATCTTATCATTTTTAACTGGAAAATATTTTGGATCTTTTACAAAATCACAAATAACAGAGTTTGAATCAAGATATTTATGTCCAAAAAAGTTTATAAACTGCTCACTATAATAATCTTCTTCCATAGATATAGCTCGTGTTAGAGCAAAAACAATATTATCTTCTGGATTTTTCTCTATTTTTTTAATTTTTTTCATAGTTGCAATTGCATTTTTCCCATCAAGTTCACCATCTCCTAAAGGAATGATCCACTTAACATTTCCAAAACTTCCAACTTTTTTTATCTCATCTAGAACTAAACTTGAAGTTTTATTACCCCCAACATCAACTATAACTTGATGATTATCATCCATCAAGATAAGTTCATCTAGTTCTGTGATTTTGTTAGTTCCAAGCATTCTTTTGTTTACTATTTCAGTTCTTGTAAAAGATTGTGAATCATTATTTTCATCATCAATTTCTATATAAGTGATTTTTTTACCATGTTTTTTATACAAATATGGAGCAATAACTTGCATAGCAACAGTAGATTTACCTACCCCACCCTTTGTTTGAGGAATTATTATCATTTTATAAGCCTTTTTTAAACAAATATTCTTTGATTTTATCTAAACTATCATTAAATAATTATTGCATCACTAATATGCAATTTACTGCTATTACAATATTTTTTTATCTTAAAAGAGTTGATAGCTTTTCCATCTTCTATATCTACAACCATCATTTGAAGTATTGCTTTACAAGAGTTTGGAACCTCAAAGTGACTACCAATTCCTGTTGTTGCTCTTTTAATTGGTGCTTTTTCATCCATTCCTATAACATTGTCATAACAGCCAGTTAATCCAATATCTGTCAAATATGCAGTATTTTGAAAAATTTGTAAATCATCTGTTCCCACATGAGTATGTGTTCCACAAATTGCACTAACCTTATTTTTAAACATCATAAGCATAACTCTTTTTTCACTAGTTGCTTCACCATGAAAATCTACAAAAATATTTTTAATATTTTGTTCCTCTAAATTTTTTATTAATTTTGTAGCCCAATTAAATGGATTTTCAACTAAAGGCATTGCAAATTGTCCCATAAGATTTATAACTGCTAATTTTTCATCTTTATCTTCAACTTTTATATCACATATTTTAAAACCACTACCAACTACACCTTCTGGATAGTTATCTGGTCGTAAAATATTTCCACTTTCATGTAAATATTGAACATCTTTTTTTTTATCAAAGCTATGATTTCCACCTGTAATTAAATCAATTCCACTAGAAAACAACTCTTTTGAACTATCAATAGTAAGTCCAAAACCATGACTTGCATTTTCAGCATTTGCTATAATAAAATCTATTTTTTGCTCTTCTTTAATAGTTTTTAAACTATCTTTTATAATCTTTCTTCCAGGGCGACCTACTATATCACCTATAAACCCTATTCTCAAACCTTATCCTCTTTTATTTTTTTTAGCCTTATTTCAAAAAGTGCTCCATTATCTTCATTGTAAGCTTTTATACTACCATTATGCTCTTCTATTATTTTTTTTGCAATAGATAGTCCAATTCCCATTCCACCTTGACTTTTAGAACTTGTAAATGGTTCAAAAAGTTTTTTTAGTATCTCTTTATTTAAACCACCAGCATTATCTTTAAATCTTACAAGAATAGTGTTTTTCTCTTCTAAGATATCAATTTTAAGCTCTCTATTTTCATAATCTTCAATTTTTACTAATTCATCAAGAGCATTATTTATAATAATAATCCAAATCTGTTCAATTCTTTGTTTTTGAATATTACTTTTAAAAATAAATCTATTGTTGTCAATATTATTTATATCAAAAATTTCACCATTTAAATATATTTTACTAATATGTTTTGCTCTATTATGTGCCATAGTCAAAGCCGTAAGTATAGTGGCATATACATTAAAATCTGTTTTTTCACCCTCATTTGAATGAGAAATTTCTCTCATACTTTCCACTATATTTGCAATTCTATTTAAACCCTCTTTTATTTTTTTACTATCTTGCAACATTCTATTTTTTATATCTGAATTTTCAAGAGCTTCAATATCGTAGTGCATAAGCTCCAAATTTCCCTTCACATATGTCAAAGGTGTATTTATTTCATGTGTAATTCCAGCTGATAAAACTCCAATATAGCTTAGTTTTGCACTTTTTATCTGCTCTTGATAGTGAATTTTATCTTTTGTTTTGCTCTTTTCTAACTCTTTTTTTATTCTTTTTTCAAGATTTAGATTCAACTCTTGAAGCTTTCTTTTATCTTCTAGTGAGTTTATTATAAATATAATTCTAGCCTTCTTTGCAAGCAAAATTAAAGATAACTCCAAATGTATAGGAGTATTGTCTTTTTTTATAAATATTTTCTCAATTTTTAATACTTTTGTAAAATCAGCAATATCTCTTAACATATTTTCTAATAGCTTTTTTGAACTATTACTTACTATATCAATTGGTGATAATTTAAGTATTTCATCTTTTGAATATCCAAGAAGTTCTGATATTTTGTTATTAACTTTTACAAATTTATTTTCTAAATCTAACAATGCAATACCACTTTGAACATTTTCAAAAATAGCATCGTACTCTTCTATTTTAAGATTCAAATCTTTATATAGTTTATATATTCTTTTTTTATCGGTTGCATCCTGACATATTATATTGTAAGCTATTGTTTGATTATTTTCAATCTGCTCTTCAACAAAAATATCTATCCAAAAACTCTCTAGATTTTTTCTTTTTCCTTGAACATTTCTTAGTTCAAAAATTGATTTATTTAACTCATTTTTTACAGCTTTTTTAAAAACTTGCTTCATATCTTTAAATACAAAAAGTTTATAACTATGTCCCAAAAGTTCACTTCTTGAATATCCCAAAAAGTCACTAAAAGCATTACTTACTTCATTTATTATTCCATATTTATCAATTTGAATAAACATAATATGCTCATTCATGATTTTTTGATTTTCATTTAATACAAGAGAATTTTCTACTATATCAAAGTTTAATTTTTTGTTTTCGTCTTTGATTTTTTTATTCTCTTTATTTATAATATATGTAAAAACGGCTGACAAAATAAGAGCTAAAACAAAAACAATAAAAACAACAACTCTATAATAATCTTTTATAAAACTATTTTTTTCATCTATATTTTTATTTATTAAAAAAGTATAAAACTTATCACTTTTTATATAAACTTTTTTATATATATATTCATCATTTTCAACTTCATTAATACCATTTTCTAAAAAATAACCTCTAGTATTTTTGATTAATATTTTTTTATCATAAGAGCTTGAAATTTCATATAAGATAGTTTTTAAATCAACTTTAAATATATAAAACTTCTCTTCACCTCTAATTGCAAAATTTAAAAAGTTATTATCTTCATCTTCGCAATATTGAAAAGTATCAAACTTATTTAAAGATTGTAACTCTTTAAAATATGGCTCCATAAATATAGATTTTAAAAGCTGCGAAAAGTTGTTCTCTTTTATATTTTTATTTACAAGCTTTAAACTCTCTTTTGAATCAAAATCAACAACTCTAAAAGTTACAATATTCAAATCTTGAAATAAACTATCATTTACAAGATTTTTTATCTCATTTTGATTATTTATTTTTGATAAAATTGGCTCAATAAACAAAAGTTTATCGGTGTAATTTTTTATATAATTTTCAAATTTTAAAGCTTGAGTATCTAAAATATACTCAACTTTTTTTAGTTCTATCTTACTACCATATATTGAGTAAAAATTATTAAAAGCAACATTTATAAAAAGCAAAAGTATCATAATAAAAATAGCAAATGCACCAAAAAGTTTTATATAAAATGAAGTTTTCAAAGTACTTTTGCCTTTTTAAATTTTATATAATAACTTGTACTATCTTCTAAAATATTACATAAAAATATAGCTTGATTTTTATCTGCCAAAAGTTTTGCTAAATATATTTTAGAATCAAATTTATTCTCATCTTCAAAGTTTAGAAGCTGTTCAACAAACTCTTTTTTTCTTTTATCCTTTATATTGTCCTCTATTTTTAAAACTATTTCATCTGAATTATCTTCTATTTGTATTGAAATATTTACAATAACTTTTTTTAAAGAGTAACTTTTTACAAAATCCAAAATAGTATAAACAATATTAAAAATAATATTTTTTAAATCATTATGCACAATATTAAAAATAATATTTTCATCAAAATCATATCTTATTTCAATCAATGAATTATCAACTTTATTTGAAATTTTTTTTACTATATCCAAAAGATTTGAACTCATATTTTGTCTTAAAGAAAATAGAGTTTTTGTCTCATTTAACATATCAGATAAATCTCTTAATTCATTTTCAATACTATTTTTCACATCCTCTATTTTTGAGATGCCAAAATCTTTTTTAATATTTTCTAGTTTTAATAGCTCAAAATATATTTTTGATATTGGTGTTTTCCATTGATGTGAAAAGCTATCCAATATTTTTGACATAAGTGCAACTTTTAAAGAGTTCAAAGCTGTTTCATCTTTAATTTTCAAATCATTTAATCTATTTGATAAATCATCTTTTAGTAACCTATTTGTTTTTTCAAGCTGTTTTGTTGCTGTTATATCTGTTCTAATAGAAGCATATCCAATATGTTTATTTTTCTCATTATATTTTGGAAACAGAGATGTTTTAACCCAATATGTATTTCCAAATTTATCTATATTTTTTACTTCACCTTGCCATATTTTTTTTGCTCTTAACTCTTGCCAAAGAGTTTTATAAAAGTTTTGTGACATATCAGGATGTCGCAAAATATTTACATTTTTACCAAGAATTTCATCTTTAGAGTATCCCGACATTTCGCAAAAATATTTTGTTACAAAAGTAATTTTTCCATCCAAATCAGTATCAAGTTTTAAAACATACTTATCTACTTGAGATAATAAATCATCATAACTATTTTTTAAAAGTTTATTTCTAAACTTCTGAACTTTTGTTTTATAAAGCAAAAAAGCAATAAGCGCAAAACTCAAGCCAAAAAATATAGTTAAAAAATTATAAAAATCATTTGATTTTTCTATTTTTCTATTTTTTTCTAATAAGTTTGATTTTAGATAAAGAGTTTTTTTATCTTCTAATTCAAAAATTGGAATTAAAAGGAAAAGTTTGTTTTGTTCTATATCAGAAGAGTTTGAAACAAATTTTTCAAATATTAGTTCTGAATTTGAATTTAACTTATTTAAAATTTGATTAAAATTAAACTCAAAATTTACAACTGCTAGCAAATTTAATTTTTCATCAATAATTGGTTTTGAAAATAAAATAATACTATTTTTCTCACCATATTTTATATCAACAAACTCTTTTTTTGAAGCCACTACTTTTTGAGTAATCTTTAGATTAAAATTGTCATCAAAATTTACATCTTGAAAATTTAGTATTGGTCTATTTTGTACAGAGTAAAAACTAATATCATATATCCCCAAAGTTTTATAATATGAAAACTCTGGTTCAAACTCAAAATAGAGCTCATCTTTTATCTTGTTTTCATCATTTTTTTGGAAAATAGATATTAGTTTTTTGTTTTTTATAAATCCGTTGAAATATATAAAATCACTTGTTTTAATCAACTCTTCGTAATATCTATTATATTTTGTTAAAGTCTCTTGTTTATACTCATTTAAAATAGCTTCAAAACTACTATTTTTAAACCAGTTAATTACAAGAACTGCTGTTCCCAAAGAGAGAAGAAAATATACAAAATACCTAAAAATTAGGTTTTTATTTTCCATATTTAATCTTCTAAAACTTCAACTACCTTTTTTTCCAATGCATCAAGAGAACTAAAAGGTTTCATAACATAGTTTGTAGCACCTATTTTATGAGATTTTAAAACCTTATCCAAAGTTGAATAAGCAGTCATCATAATAACTTTTTGATCACTATTCATATCTTTTAATTTTTCTAAAACATCTAAACCATTCATTTGTGGCATCATAATATCAAGTAAAACTAAATCACACTTTGTACTGTTTAATGAACTCAAAGCAGAAACAGGATTTGAAAATGTCTGAACAGCAAAATTTTGATTTCTACTTAGAAATCTACTTAACATATCTAAAATTTCTACTTCGTCGTCTATTATTACAATTGAATATTTTTTACTCATACTATTTCTCCTCGTTAAATAATTTATTTGCAGCTTCTTTCATAACTTGCTCATTTTTCTCTTGAAGAATTCTATCTAAAAATATAAATACTTGTTCACTTGCCTTTTCAACAAGGTCAATTTTGTTTTCAATTAACTCTTTTGAGCAAGATATCTCATTTCCAGCACACTCATTTGCAAGAATATTTGCCTCTTTATGAACAATTGAGTGCGGATTATCTAATCCTTTATAAGAGTGAGTAAAACTAAACTCTTGTTTTCCAAGTCCTGTATTATACCACTGACCTAGTCTACACTGTGTATGGTCAACTGGTTTAAAGTTATGTGAATTTCCAAAGATTAGTTGATATAGATTATTTTTGTAAATAACATGGTCAAGTTTTGCAAGATTTATAAAGATTTTATTTGAGATACTTTCAACTTCAAAAACAGCTCTATTTGAATTTTTTTGGAATGTATTCATTAACTTACTTAAAGACTCAATTCTTCCTTTTGTATCATTTACAACAGATGTAACAAGATCTGAACTCTCTTTAATCTTTTCAGTCTCTTTTTGAATAGTTGTAACTACCTCTTTTATCTGTTTTGCAGCATCTGCACTTCTACTTGCAAGATTTCGCACCTCTTGTGCAACAACAGCAAATCCTTTTCCAGCTTCTCCTGCAGTTGCAGCTTCAACAGCTGCATTTAAGCTTAAAATATTTGTTTGAAATGCAATTTCTTGGATAATATTAATTACAGAAGCTATATCTTTACTTTTTGAAACCAAAGACTCTACAACTTCATTTTCACTTGCAATCTCTTTATATAAATTATCTGTATCAATTACAACTTCTTTTGTAAGAGTTAATCCTTGAGTTGAACCAACAGCAGTTTCTCTTGACTCTTTTTGCATATCTTGAAGCTCTTTTAAAAGTTCCAAATATGTATTTTGAGTGTCTCCTAAAGATCTTGTCATATTTTTATTATGTCGCTCTAGTAGTCCACCCTCTTTGTTATCATGAATAGATGTTTTTACCAAAGATACAATATTGTAGTTATTATAATTTTTTACAGAGATTTTTGCTTCGCACTCTTCAAGAATTACTTTATCTTCATTTGATTTTACAGCATTTATAATCGCTGAGAAATCTTTTATATTTGATTTTGATAAATCATTTACAAAAAAAACTTTATAATCTTTATCTAAAACTACAACTCCTTCTTCTTGTGAAAAAGCTGATATAGATTTGTAAAGTTCAATCTCTTCATCTTTACTTTTTATAACATCCTCTAGTTTTAAAGAGTTTGAGTTAATTAAATTTTTCAATTCACTGTCTTTATCTTCAAGCTTATTTTTAAGCTCTAAAATCTCTTTATTTAAGACCTCTATCAAAACGTCATTTTTTTTGTTTCCAAAGAACATAAAACAATCCCCTTTTTATATAATTGTTTGAAAAGTATCCAAAAATAACTTAATTCTTATTTAGACGATTTGCACAAATAAAAGCTTGAGAAAATACTATTTGGAAATTAAAGCCCCCTAGTTCTCCTGTTAAATCCAAACACTCTCCTATAAAATATAAATTTTTTTGTTTTAAACTCTCAAAAGAGTTATGATTTATCTCATTTGTATCAATACCACCTTTTGTAACCTCTGCTTTTGTATATCCAAAATTTCCAGCAGGACTTAATTCATAATTTTTTAGAAGTTTTAATTTATCTAAATCTTGTTGTGTTAATTTTGAACAACTTTTATCTTCTAAATCTACTGAAGATAAAAACTCTTGAATAAATCTTTTTGGTAAAGGAAGTGCAGTTGAGATATTTCTATTTCCAATTAAAAACTTTTCTATTTTCTCTTTTGGTAAAAAATCTATTTGTATTTTTCCTTTTTCCCAATATAAAGATGATGTCAAAACAGCTGGTCCACTAAAACCTTTATGAGCAAAAAGAAGATTTCCTTCAATTGCCTTTTTCCCATCTTTGCTATCTGTTAAAATATTTACAAATATTGATAATCCTGATAGCTCTTTAAACCAAAACTGCTCTTTTTGAACAGTAAATCCTACAAGTGCTGGGTTTAATTTATTGATTGTGTGGTCAAATTTTTTTGCTATATCAAAAGCAAAACTTGAAGCTCCTAAAGAGCCATAAGATAGTCCACCACTAGCAACTACAACTTTTTTTGACTCTATTATTCCATTTGATGTTTTAATTGTAAAAAAATTATTAAAATCAACATCTAAAACTTTTGTATCAAAATATTTTTTAATATGTGAAGTTTTTAAAGCAAACATATCAATAACATCTTGACTAGAGTTACAAAAATATGTTCCTTTTACAATTTTAGGGTTAATTTTTGGGAAAACTTGATTTTTATTTAAAAACTCTAATAAATCATCTTTTGAAAATTTTTCTAAAATCTCTTTTGCAAAAGTTCTATCCCCTAAATAGTTTTTATCGCTTACAAACTCATTTGTGATATTACATTTAGCTCCACCTGAAACCTTTATTTTTTGCCCTATTTTGCTATTTGAATCTATTAGGCAAATATTTTTAAACTTTTTTTTATCCAAATTTGAAGCAAACATCAAACCACTTGCACCTGCTCCAATAATAGCTATATCGAAAATTTCTTATCCTTTTTTGATAATAAAAATATTTTTACTATCTTCATATTTATAAAGCAAATTATATCCATTTGCCTTTAAAATATTAAAAACAATATAAAGACCTAAACCAAAAGACTCATTTGAGGATTTACTATAAAAAGGTTCAAGGTATTTTTCAAAATCTCCTTCTAATTTTTTTCCACTATTTACAAATAAAATATCTTCATTTTGTGTTAAAACTTCAACTTTTTTATCATTTGAATACTTTATTGCATTATCAATTAAGTTTTTTATAGCTATTGAAAATAGTTTAAAATTTACATTTAACTTAATATTTTCGTATGAATTTTTAACACAATTATCATCTATCATCAAAATATCTTTTGCATTATCAAGTAAATCTTCTAAGAAATAACTCTTTTTTTCTAAAACTCTATTTTGTGAAATAAGCTCTTCGATTGTTGCAAATTCGTTTATTAAACTTTCTAAGCGGTTAAAAACCATCTTTAATTTTTCTATATTTTCATCGTTTTTTTCAAGCTGCAAAAGAAACTTTCCTTTTGTAATTGGAGTTTTAAGTTCATGCATAATATTTCTTATAAAAATATTTCTTGACTCTTTTATATTTTTAAGTTTTATTGCACTCTTTTTAAACTCACTTGCCAAAAGAGTAACCTCATCTTTACTGCTACTATTTGATAAATCAAAATCAAACTTTTCATCGCCAAAATTTATAACCTTATCTTTTAACTCTTTTAGTGGAAGTAGTTTTTTTAGAGTATTTATATACAAAATTGTAATTACAATTAAAAGAGAAACAAATACAAAAATAGTATAAAAACTATTTGTAAGATTCTTGCTTTCTAAATCTTTTATTAAAATTTGAGTATCAAATTTTTCAAAAAATAGATAAATTTTTCCATCTATTTCAAATATTTTAAAAGTTTCATTATGTTTGTTTGATCTTGCAAAAATAATTTTTTTGTTGTTACTTAAAATATTTTTTATCTCTTCTTTGCTTTCAAATAGTTCATAATTCATATCTAATAAATTTTTATGAAAATCTTTATCAAAATAAAATTTCTTACCACTTACCATTTTTATTATTGGTTTATATCTTTCAAATATTTGTTCATTTTTTTTGAAGTTTTCATGACTTAATAAAAATACAAAAGATACTATCAATAAAAGAGAGGTTATAAGAAAATTTAGTGTTGTAGAAAATATTATTGAATTTTTATTCATTGTACAAATTTATATCCCATACCTCTAATTGTTTGAAGATATTTCGGCTCTTTTTGATTATCTTCTATTTTATGCCTTATTCTATTTATAATAACTGCTAAAGAGCCACTACTTTCATAATCGCTATTTAAAATATCAGAGTTTTCAAAAATATCATCACGACTTACAATAAATCCTTCTCTTTTTATAAATAGGCTTAAAATCTCAAACTCTGCAGCTGTTAATTTTATAGAGTTACCATCTTTTGTGATATCTTTTTTCTCTTCATCCAAAATAAAAGTTTTTTTAATATTTGGCTCTTCTTTTTCATAGGATTTATTAAATCTTCGTAAAATTGTTCTTATTCTTACCTCCAACTCTCTTGGGTCATAAGGCTTTGGTAAATAATCATCAGCACCAAGTTTCAAAGCTGTAACTTTATCACTTATATCACTTCTTGCACTTGAAATTATTATTGGAATATTAAACTCATCAACAACTCTTTTACAAACATCTAATCCATCCATTCCAGGAAGAGTTAAATCTAAAATTAGTAAATCAAACTTTTGTAGTTTCAAACTAGAAAGAGCCAAAAATGGCTCTTCAAAATTTACTACTTCAATATTAAACTGCTTTAGATACAAAGATAAAACCTCTGCTAACTCTAAATCATCTTCTATCATTGCAATTTTTATCAAAGAGACTCCTTATTTTCTAGTTTTTATTTTTAGTCTTCAAATCTTTGTTTCATCTTCTCTTTTCTTAAATCAAGTAGAGTTCTTAATTGCTCTTTTTGTTTTGAATCTAAAACCTTATAAGCTTTATCAATCAAATCTGCATGTAACTCTTGATTTTTCTCTCTTTTATCTTTCATAATTTTAGTAAATTTATCTTTATCGAAACTATCTTTAGTAAATGCATCGCAAGGAAGCTCTTGATTTTTTTTACTTTCATTAATTATGCTATCAATTTTTGTTTTTTGATCTGCTGTTAAATTTAGTTCATAAAACATTCCTAAAATACCAAAACTTTGTTTTGACATTTTTTTACCATCTTTTTGATTCATAGGACAATTTTGAGCATCTTTTCTAAAATCACAATTTGCTCCACCTTGTTGTGCATATAAACCACTTACTAGTATTGAAGCTAATGCTAAACTTGATACAATTTTTTTACCTGAAATCAGGATTCCACTTTGTTTCATCATTTTCTATCCTTTTTTTTGATATACGAAATTATTACACAAATTTCTTAATCATATTTAAATTTTATATTAACGCAAACTTAATAGATAAACCAAACCATAATATCTATTATGTTAAAATTTACATATTCACTAAATTAAAAGGTCTAATTTGAAATTATCAAAATTTATAACAAAATTTATATTTATTACTGCATTTTCATCTATTATAGCAGCATTCTTAATCTCTATTTTTTTTCAATATCAAAATTTTAAAAATGAGTTTAACCACTACAAAAAAGAGTTTACAGAGCAAAAGAAAAAAGAGGTAAAAAATGAAGTTTTAATGATTTATGGATTAATAAAATATAAAGAAGAGTTATTAAGAAAAACTGTAGAAGATAGATTAATAGATAGGGTAAATCAAGCTTATAATTTAGCAATGAATATTTACGAAACTAATAAAAAAACAAAAACTAAAGATGAAATAAAATATTTAATAGCACAATCTTTAAATAATTTTAAATTTAAAGATCACAACAACTACTTTTTTATAAATAGCAATAAAGGTCAAGCTATTTTGTTTGATAATAAAATAACTCTTGATACCTATCTTGATGTTTGGGATTTAAAAGATTCAAACGATGATTATATAATACAAATTCAAGCAAAAATAGCAAAAGAGCAAAAAGAGGGATTTGTAACAAATAAATTTATAAAACCAAACTTAAATGATAAAAATAGTTATTCAAAAATATCTTATATAAAACTTTTTGAACCTTTTGATTGGCATATTGGAACAGGTGAATATATAGATGAATTAACTAAAAATAATCAAGAAGAGATACTAAATTGGCTAAATACTCTAAAATATGAAAATAGTAGTTACTCTTTTTTAAATACTACAGATGGATATACTTTAATTTTTGAAGGAAAAAGAGTTGAACCAAAACCTCATCCATATCCTGAGCTATTTAATCAACAAGCCGAAACTGCAAAAAATCCAAATGGTGATTTTTTTGAATATAAGTTTAAAAAACCAAATAGCAATGAAGAGTTTGAAAAAATTTCTTTTATAAAAAAATTTGATGAGTATGGTTGGATTATTGGTTGTGGAGTCTATTTGGATGAAATTGAAAAAGAGCTATTAAGAAAAGAGGCTATTTTTAAGAGTAATATAAATCAACAAATAGTATCTATGTTTATTATCTTTTTATTTATTTTAGTAGCTATTTATTTTATCTCAAGATATATAGCAGATTTTATAAATAAAAATATAAAAAATCTAATTCAATCTTTTAGCAAAGCGGCTTTAAAAAATGAAAAAGTAGATACAAATCAACTTAACTTTAAAGAGTTTATAATTCTTGCAAATAGTTTAAATAAGACTCTTGAAAATAAAAATATGGTTGAAAAAAAACTTCAAGATTATATAAATATTGTTAATCAAAATGTAATAATTTCATCTACAAATATACAAGGAGTTATAACTGAAGTTAGTGAAGCATTTTGCGAAATTTCAGGATATAAAAAAGATGAACTTATAGGAAAATCACACAATATCGTAAGACACCCTAATACTCCTGCTAGTTTTTATAAAGAGATGTGGGATACTCTTTTAAGTAAAAAAGAGTGGAGAGGCGAAATTAAAAATCTTGCTAAAAATGGTGATATTTATTGGATTTATGCCATCATAACTCCTATTTTCAAAAATAATCAAATTATAGGTTTTACATCAATCAAATCAAATATAACAAACAAAAAACATATAGAAGAGCTTTCAATAACAGATGAGCTAACAAAGATATACAATAGAAGATTTTTTAATATAAAAATCGAAGAGGAGATAAATAGAGCAAAAAGGGATAAAAGAGAGCTTTGTTTAATTATCTTAGATATTGACTTTTTTAAACAATATAACGACACTTATGGTCACCAAGAAGGTGATATTGTAATAAAAAGTGTAGCAAATATTTTAAAAAATAGAACAAATAGAGCTGATGATTTTGCATTTAGAGTTGGGGGAGAAGAGTTTGTAATAATTACACATATTGAAAAAGATAAAGTTTTTGACTATGCAATCTCTATTAAAGATGATATAGAAAATCTAAAAATTGAACACTCTGGAAATAAAGTTTCAAAATATGTAACAATTTCTCTAGGAGTAGTTTGTAAAAATGGCATTGAAATAAATAGTAGTGAAGAGTTATACAAAGAAGCTGATATTAATCTTTATGAAGCTAAAAGAAGTGGAAGAAACTGTGTGGTTATAAAATAGATGATAATAAAAATTGCTACTTTTAATCTTTTTCAATTTTGTTCACCTGAGTTTTCATTTTACACAAAAAAAGAGAAGTTTACAAAAGAAGATTGGGAAGAGAAAAAAAATTGGATAAAAGAGCAACTACAAAAAATTGATTGTGATATAGTAGGTTTTCAAGAGGTTTTTTCACAAGAAGAGTTAAAAGAGTTAGTTTTAGAATGTGGATTTAAAGAGTTTGTTCTATCAAATAAACCAAAATTAGATGAGAAAAATAGAGTTTTTAAAACAACTACAGTAGCCTTAGCAAGTAAATTTCCAATAAAAGAGATTAAAAAAGTTTCAAAAAATGAGAATTTTACTTTTGCTAGAGAACCTATAAAAGCAACTATCTGTTTAAAAAATAATTTAGAGATAAATGTATATGTAGCTCACTTAAAATCAAATAGATTAAATGAGTTTGAGTATAAATTTACAAAAGATTCTACTCTTGAAGAGAAAAAAGAAAAACTAAATATTGCTTTAAAAAACAACTACTCACTATCACTTAAACAAAGAATAAATGAAGCAAAAGCACTTCACTTCGATATAAAAAAAGATAAGCTATCCTCAATTTTACTTTGTGACTTAAATGATAGAGAGTTTTCAATAACTATTGACGCTTTGACAAATAAGAGATTTTATAAAAATGAGTTAAAAAAAGATGATTTTATACTTTTTGATAGCTATGATATTGCTCCAAAAAAAGTTTACAATCCACATCCTGAGTTTAAAGGGTTCAAAAGAACACCTACAAGCTATTTTGTAGGACATGGAAATACACTTGATTTTATATTTGTATCAAAAGATTTAGAAAATAGTGTAAAAAATCATAAAGTTTTTGATGAACATTTACAAAAAAATAGAAACGGAACACTAAAACAAAGTGATCATGCTCAAGTTGTTTGTGAAATAGAGATTTAAAAGTTTTAAGTTTCTATATAGTAACCAACACCTTGAATATTTTTCAAATAATTCAAAGGTAGTTTTTTTCTAAGGTTTTTTATAAATTGTCTCATTGCATTTTGGCTCATTAGAATATTATCATCACATATATGATTAAAAATCTCCTCATATGAAATAACTGACTTTTTTGATATTAAAAGTTCCAAAAACAAAATCTCTTTTTTGGTTAAAACAAACTCTTCTTTATCATTTGAGATAATAGATTTTTGACTATTAAAATACCAATTATCTTTTAGCATATATATTTTCTGGTTGGTATTTGATTTTAAAAAAGATTCAAATGCCTCAATTAATTTTGCATTTGTAATAGGCTTTACTATATATTTTATTAAATTAAGTTCAGTTGCCTCTAAAAGATAATCCAAATTTGTATATGCAGAAGTTATTACTATTTTTATATCTTTATCATTTTCTCTAATCTTTTTTATTAAATCAATACCTGATTCATTTTCCATCTTTATGTCAGTCATTAATAAATCTGGTTTTTCTAAAAGATACTTTTCATAAGCTTCTTTAGAATTTTTTGCAACAAAAACTTCTTTGAAATAGTGTTTTAAAATCTCTTCAAAATTTTCTCTTATTCCTCTATCATCTTCAACATATAAGATTGTAAATGCTTTAAGTTTTTTTAGTAAATTATTCATATTTGATAAAAATCCATATTAGTAAAGATATGATATTATAGCAAACTGTTTAACTAAAGAGGTAATTTTGAATAATAATATAGAAAAAAATCTATTAAAAACTATACTATTTATATTTATTGCAATAAGTTCATCTATGATTTTGGCAATATCATTTTTTTATGTAAAAAATACACAAGATAATTTTGAAAAACAACTATTAAAATATAAAAGTGATTATTATATTGAAATAGAAAATTCATTAAAGATGAAAATAACAATGGTAATGGATATTCTAGACTACAATGTTAAAAACTTGAATCTAAGTCAAGACGAAATAAAAAAATATACAATTAATTTTTTAAATAATCTTACATTTGAAGAAAATAGTAGTAACTATATATTTGTTTACGAAGTTTTAAATTTTGAAGGTGGAGATAATTTTGCAAAGATGTTAGTAAATCCAAATAGACCTGATCTCTTTGGTAAAGATATTTCAACAAATGAAGAAGATGGTGATGGGAAAAAATTTAGAGAAGAGTTTTTAGAGAATATAAAAAAATATGGAGAATCTTATACAAGATATTCATATAAAAAACCTGATAGTAAAACTCTTCAATATAAGCTATCATATTTTAAATATTACCCACATTTTAACTGGATAATAGCAGCTGGAGTTTATATAGATGATATAGAAAATGAGTTAAACTTAAAAAAAGATGAGTTAAAAGAGGAGATAAGAAAACAAATTATTCAAAATATTATTCTGTTTGTGATTTTTTTGATTATTGCTATTATAACTCTAGCTCTTATTTCAAATAAAATTTATAAAATTTTAAAAAACTACAAAAAACAAGTTATTGAAAATGAAAAAGAGTTAAAAGTTTTAAATAAATCTCTTGAAGAGATGATTTCAAATATTGCTCATCAATGGAGACAACCATTAACAGAGTTATCTTCTATCCTAATGTTTATAAAATTAAAATTCGATACAAAAACCCTAGATAGTAAAATTATGGAGAATAAAATAGAGGATGCAACACAAGTTTTAGAATACATGTCTCATACTATTGATGATTTTAGAGGATTTTTTTCACCAAAAAAAGAGAAAGAGAGATTTTATCTATATGAACTTATAGAAAATATATTATTACTTAGTTCAAATATGTTTAAAAATAATAATATAGAAATAGTATGTAATATTGATAAAAATATAGTTTTAAACAGCTATTTGAATGAACTTCAACAAGTAATTTTAAATATTTTAAAAAATGCAAAAGATGCTTTAGTAGAAAACAATACAAAAAGTCCATATATCAAAATTGAAGCAAAAGTTGATGAAAAAAATATATATTTATCTATAACTGATAATGCAGGTGGAATTAAAACCGAACCAATAAATAAAATATTTGAAGCATATTTTACCACTAAACCTCAAAGCCAAGGTACTGGAATTGGGCTTTATATGTCAAAAATGATTTTAGAAAAAAGTATGAAAGGTAAATTATTTGTAGAAAATTTAGAAGATAAAGCTAGGTTTACAATCAAGTTATAAGAAAACTGAAAAATTTATTTTCAGTTTTCTATTTTCAATTTTAATATTTTCTAAACTTTTTAGTAACCAAACATCAAATTTGGAAGCCATAGAGATATAGCTGGTATATAAGTAATTAAAACCAATCCAAAAAGTAAAACTAAAGTCATAGGAATAGAGGCTTTTATAACTTGTCCCATGGATAATCCAGTTATTCCACTTGCGACAAATAGATTCAATCCAACAGGTGGGGTTAACATACCTATTTCCATGTTTACAACCATTATAACTCCCAAGTGAATTGGATCAATTCCAAGAGCCATTCCAATAGGAAGAAGTAGAGGAACTGTAATCATAACAACTGAACTAGGCTCCATAAATTGTCCCATAACTAAAAGTAAAATATTTACAATCAATAGGAACATTAAAGGGCTTACATTTGCATCTATTATCATTTGAGTAATTGTTTGAGGAATTTGCTCATCTGTTAAGAAGTGTGCAAAAATCATAGCATTTGCAATGATAAAGAAAATCATCGAGCTTGTTTGTGCAGAATCTAGTGTAATTTTATATAAATCTTTTAGTTTTATATCTTTATAAACAAAAAATGATATAAAAAATGCATACATAACACTAACTGCTCCAGCTTCTGTTGGAGTAAAAATACCACCATAAATTCCACCAATAACTACAAAAATAATTAATAATGCCCAAAAAGATTCTTTAAAAGCTTTAAATATTTCAGATAAACTAGCCATTTTTTCAGCTTTAAATCCGCTTCTTTTAGCTAATATATATGTAGCTAACATCATCATTCCACCTATCATAAGCCCAGGAATTACCCCAGCCATAAATAGTTTTCCAATAGATTGATCAGCACTAACACCATATACAATAAATACAACAGATGGTGGAATTAAAATTCCTAATGTTCCAGAAGTTGTAATTGTACCAATAGCAAATTGCTCATTATATCCAGCACTTTTAATAGCTCCATACATAACAGAACCAATAGCAGCAACTGTTGCAGGAGAACTTCCACTAATAGCAGCAAAAATAATAGATGCTAAAATAGCAGCAATTGGTAAACCTCCTGGAAGATGCCCAACTAAACTTTTAGCAAAATTGATAATTCTTGTAGCTGCGCTTCCTCGCGCTAGAAGTGAACCAGCTAAAACGAACATAGGAATTGCCATAAGTGTATATTTATTTAATCCATCAAAAATATATGATGAAATTCCCATTAAATCGTTGTTTGTAAATAAAAATGCAGAAACTAATGTACTAGCTCCTAAAGCAACAGCTACAGGAACTCCTACTAACATCAAACCAAAAAGTAAAATAAAAAGTGTTGCAATAACCATTATTTATTTTCTCCTTTAATCTCTTCTATTATAGCTTCATGTTCACTAAATAGTTTGATATTCTGAGCATCTGTTTTATAAAGTTCTACAAGTTTTTCAGCAACTCTATATGCAGCTAAAAAAAATGCAATAGGAATAACTAATTGAGGTATCCAAAGTGGAACTTGTAAATCTACATTAATTTCACCAAAATCCATTAACATCAAAATTAATTTATATCCAAAATATGAAATCAGAAGAAGATAAATAATAGAAAGTAGATTTGCAAAAAGCAAAAACATTTTCATAACAGAAGGTGAAAACTTCTCTATTAACAAAGTAATAGAGATGTGAGCACCTTGCTTAAACCCATAGGCAGCACCAAAAAGTGCCGACCATATAAATAAATAGTTTGTAAGTTCAGCAGCCCAAGGAAGACTCATATCAAAGACATATCTTAGAACTACATTAACAAATGCCAATAAAACACCCAATACCATTCCATAGACTGCTATTGTTTGGTTTATTGTACCAACTATTAAATCAATAATTTTAAAAAATTTACTCATTTTTCCGCTTTACTTATTTTGTATCAATAGCTTTTTTGATTAAATCTTCACCAATTACATCATAAAATTGTGGATAAATACCTTCCATAACTTTTCTCCAGTTTGCTTTTTGTGCATCATTTAATTCAAAAATCTCAAGTCTTTTTGATTCAGCCGCATATTTTTTTAGATTAGCCATAATTTTTGCATCATCTTCTGCAGTTGCTTTTCTTTCAAACTCTGTTGCTTCTTTCATAGCTTGTGATACTTTTTCTTGTACATCTTTTGGTAATTTATCCCAGAATTGTTGATTCATTACAACTAAATAACCTAAATAACCATGGCTACTTAAAGTAAGACTAGATTGAACCTCATTAAATTTTTTTGTATAAAAATTTGATAGAGGATTTTCAGTTGCATCAACAACACCTTGTTGAAGTGCTGAATAAACTTCAGAGAATGGTAAAATTTGTGGATTTCCGCCAACAGCTTTAAACTGAGCTTCTAAAACTTTTGAAGATTGAATTCTAAATTTTTGACCTTTTGCATCTTCAGGATTTATAATAGCTTTTTTACTACTAGAGAAATGTTTAAATCCAGCATCCCAATAATCAAATGCTATCATCTGTTTTTTTGCATCTACATAAGATTTAAGTTTTGCTCCAACTTCTCCATCCATAACTTTATATAAGTGTTCTTTGTCTCTAAAAAGAAACGGTAAATCAAATAGTTGAATTTGTGGCACAATAGATGGGAATTTTGATAAACTTGGCATAATTAATTGAACATTGTTCATAGCCAAAGCTTTCATCTCATCTGCATCACCATATAATTGTGAGTTTGGGAAAACTTGAACATCAATTTTTCCAGCAGTTAGCTCCTCTATTCTTTTTTCTAAGAAATCAGCAGCCATACCTTTTGGTGTACTAGAACTTACAACATGACTAATTTTCATAACATAATCAGCTCCAAAGCTTGAAGTTGCAAGTATTGCAGCAGCAGCTATTCCAAATATACTTCTTTTCATAAATACTCCTAAAATTGAAAGTTTGATTTCAAGTTTATCTAAATTTTATGTAAATGTTGTGTCACTATAGATAAATTTTTGATAAATTAATATTTTTATTTAAAAAAAATAAGCTATTTTAAAGATATGAATACCGAAAGTTTGTTTTGAAATTTTAAAAAATTATGAAGAAAATAATATAAATAAAAAAAGGCTTGAGATAAAATCTCAAGCCTTTTGGTTTTTATTAAATCTCTTAGATTTAAAAGCTTACCCTAAAAATGGATTTGCATAAAGTGCGATCATAGCAATAACAAGTGCATAAATAACTTGTGCTTCAATCATAGCTAATGCAATAAACATTGTAGTCATTAATTTTCCACCAAGACCTGGGTTTCTAGCAGTTCCAGCAATAGTTGCAGCAGCAGTATTACCCATACCAATAGCTCCACCAAGAGCAGCTAATCCAAGTCCAATTCCAGCAGCAACTACAGAGTATGCTTTTAAAGTCTCATTTGCAACTGCAGCATCTGCAGCAAATGCAAAACCAGCGAAAGCTAGTACTAAAAGAACGATTTTTTTCATCTTAAATCCTTATAAATATTTTCAAAGTCTGTTCGGCTTGCGTATCCCTACAAAGTACTTTGATGGCTGAGATTATATTTTAAGTAAACTAAAAGTAAGATAAAGGAATTTAAACTTTTGGAAGTGATTTATGAAAAAATTTCTATTAATACTACTCGTTTTAGTTCTATTTATTTTTGGAATATTTTATATGCTTTTTTTTACAAAAAGTGGAAACGGTATTATTTCTCAATATATTGAAAATAGTTTTAATGAAAAACAAAATGATTTCAAACTTAAATTTGATACTTTTTTAATCAATACAAATGAGATAAATTTAGTTGCAAATATAAATGATAGTTCTAAAATAAAAATAGATGGAAAAATTAGCTCTTTATTTGATTTAAAAGCAGAATTTATCTATAAAATAGATATAAAAGATTTATCAATTTTTAATAATATTGTACAAAAAGAGTTAAAAGGTTCTTTAGCAGCAAATGGCGATTTAATTACAAAAAATGGATTAAGCACAATAATAGGAACTTCAAATATAGCAAACAGCTCAACAAAATATGAGATAAATCTAAATAAAACAGATATAAAAAGCTTAGATTTGGATATAAAAAATGCAAATATAGATGAACTTTTAGCACTTTTAAGTGAGCCTATTTATAGCTTTGGAAAACTAAATCTAAAAACAAAACTTATAAAAAATAGCAGTAATTTTTTTAATGGTGATTTTTCATTTGATATAAACGATGGAAAAATAAACAATGAAATAGTTCAAAAAGAGTTTAATTTTCCTATAAAGCAGACTATAACTTATAATTTAAAAAGCTTAAATAAACTAGAAAATAGAAATGTTTTAAGTGATATAAAACTAATTTCAAGTTTAGCAAATTTAGATATGAAAAATTTGGTTATTGATTTAATTACAAAAGATATAAGCTCTAACTATTTTTTAGATATTTTAAATTTAAGACAAATTGAAGAGTTTATAAATATTGCATTAAACGGAGATTTAAAAGTAGTTGGTAACATAAATAAAAATCAAAAAACTCTAAAAATAGATGGGAATTCAAATATTGCTGGTGGTGTTGCAAACTTTGTACTTTTAGATGATAATTTGGATTTAAAGTTAAAAGATGCAAACTCTTTAAAACTTTTATATCTTTTAAATAAAGATCAGTTTTTTAACTCAAATTTATCTTTAGATTCAAATTATAATATTGTATCAAAGATTGGAAATATAAATATTGAAGTTAAAAATGGTAATTTTATAAAAAATAACTTTATACAAAAAATAGAAGATTTTACAAAAATAGATTTAAGTAAAGAGATATTTGAAGTGGGAACTATAACTAGTAAATTAGATAACAAAAAAATATACTCGAATCTTAATTTAACATCTAAAAAAAGCGATATTAAATCAAAAGATAGTTTTATAGATTTTAATAAAAATATAATAGATACTAAACTAGATATAAATCTAAATAAAAATATATTTTCTGTAAAACTTGAAGATGATTTAAATAAGCCTAAAATAATAGTAGATGTACAAGATTTAATAAAAAATATTTTAGAAAAAAAATTAGATAAGTACATAAATAAAGAGGATGATACACAAAAGATTGAGCTTTTAAAAGGAATTAAATCTCTTTTTTAATATCTTGATAATTATTATCATTTTAAGTAAACTCAAAGTTTTTTTTAGATTTAATTTTAAAAAAATTTAATATTACAAGGATTTTAAAATGAGATTTACAAATAAGCTTTTAGTTTCTTTATCAATTGCTGCTTCTTTAGCAATAAGTTCAGGTGCTGTTAGTTCAAAAAACGAGACAACTTCTAATGTTTCAAAAAACTTATCATTTCTTGAAAGCTATTTAAATATAGCTCTTGATAACTATACAGATGCACTAAAAGATGCAAAGAATTTAAAAATTTCTATTGATAAATTTGTTTCAAATCCAACTCAAGAAAATCTTGATAGTGCAAAAAAAGCTTGGTTACAAGCAAGAGAGTCATATGGAAGTACTGAAATTTTTAGGCTTGCAAATGGTCCAATTGATGCTGAAGATGGTTGGATAGCAGAAACTTATGGTGCTTTAGAGGGACAAATTAATGCTTGGCCACTTGATGAAAATATGATTGATTATACTATTGATGCAGATGGAAAAAGAACATCGGGAAATATTATCGATACTATTGGAAAGTTTAACCCAGGTGGTGAAGAATCAAAAGAAGTTGATGTTACAAAAATTACAGTTGAAGCTTTAACAGAACTTAACGAAAATGGTGGAGAAGCAAATGTTTCAACTGGTTACCACGCTATTGAGTTCTTGCTTTGGGGACAAGACCAAGATTATAATAACTTCTTAGAAGATAAAATTACAAACGGCGTAATGGTAGCTGGTTTAAGACCACTAAGTGATTTTACAACAGACAAAGATGCAAAAAGAAGATTAGAGTATTTAAGTGTTGTTACACAAAAATTAGTTGAAGATTTAAGTGTTGTTACAAGTGCTTGGGAAAAAGATATTAAAGGTAATGCTGGACTTTATAGAGCGGCACTTTTAGGAAAATTAAAAGGTAAAGAAAAAGATAAAAATTTAGATAAAAAAGAGACAATGAAACAAATTATTGCTGGAATGGGTGTATTTATAAAATCTGAACTTGCAAACGAAAGAGTTGCTGTTGCTGTTTTAACTCCTAGCGAAGAAGATGAGCACTCTTGCTTCTCTGATAATACTCATAGAGATTTAGTAAAAAACTATGAAGGATTTAAAAATATTTTAACTTCTACATACAATGGTAAAAAATATGGAGAATCTCTACTTGATTCACTAAATAAAGATGATAAGAATAGAGTTTTAAAACTTATGAGTGATATTGAAGAAAAAATAGATAGTGTAGATAAAATTGCAAAAACTCAAGCTCACTTTGACTACCAAATCAAACCAGAGCATCCACAAGCAAAAGTTTTAGTAAAACTTAAAAATGAGCTAAGAAAATTAGGTAATGAGATGATAACTGTTGCAAAAGCAAATAATATCAAACTATCAACAGATGATGTTACAGATCCAGAAGAGACAAAACTGTAAATGAAATCTATAAAAAAGATTATATTTTTAAAAAGCCTTACTGCAATATTTTGCATAGGGCTTTTTGCATTTAATCTTGAAAATAATTATATATCAAATGAAAAACATAGTAAGCTACTTTTAAAACCAATTGATGGTTTAAATAATGAACAAACTGATATTTTTATGTTAGGAAGAAGCTTTTTTAATATTCCTTGGGTAAAAGCGCCTAGTGTTACAACTGCACGAGATGGATTAGGACCACTTTTTAATGCAAATAGTTGTATCTCTTGTCACCCAAAAAATGGTCGTGGAGAACTTTTTACTAAAGATAATTTAACTTCAAGAGCTTTAATTGCAAGATTGTCAATAAAATCAGATGATAGTTTTCAGCACAAAGATATTTTAAAGAAAAAAGGATTTATTCCAGAGCCTGTTTATGGAGAACAATTAGCCATTAATGGTAATTTGAAAGTTCCTTTTGAAGGAAATATTAAAATAGATTTTGAAGATTTTGAAGTTAAATTCCCAGATGGTGAAACAGTGATTTTACAAAAACCAAAATATAGTTTAGAAAATCTAAATTATGGAGAACTCAAAGAAAATAGTGTAATTTCATATAGGCTAGCTCAAAGTTTAAATGGTATGGCTTTGATAGATTTAATAGATGAAAAAGAGATTTTAAAAAACCAAGATATTGATGATAAAAATGGTGATGGAATAAGTGGAAAAGCAAATTTTGTATATTCACCAATTTCAAACAAGTATGAACTAGGAAGATATACTCACAAAGCTAGTGTTGCAAAACTAAAAGAGCAAGTTGCATTTGCAGCTTCAAATGATATAGGACTTACAACAACAATTGAACCAAACAAAAAATGCACAAGCTTCCAAAAAGAGTGTCTAGAAGCTTCTAACGCAAAAGAGATAATAGATCTTCCAGATGAAAGATTAGAAGCGATAACTTATTATTTAAGAAATCTAAAAACTTATAGTGCAAATAAAAACCGAAATGAGTATAAAGAGGGATTTGCTATTTTTGAAGCTATTAGTTGTTCAAAGTGCCATATAAGTAGTTTTACGACAAAATTAGGTTTTGAAATATCTCCATTTTCAGACTTTTTACTTCATGATATGGGTGAAGATTTAGCAGATGGAAGAGTTGAATTTGAAGCAAATGAAAAAGAGTGGAGAACTGCACCACTATGGGGAATATCTTTGCATGAAAAAATAACAAAGAACAAACCTAGACTTCTTCATGATGGAAGAGCTAAAAACTTTGAAGAAGCTATTTTATGGCATGGTGGAGAGGCTAAACAAAGCCGTGAAGCATATATGAATTTAGATAAAAACCAAAGAGAAAAACTAATTAAATTTTTAGAGGAGTTATAGTGAAAAAAATATTTTTAATATTATTATTTTTAACAGGAGTTCTTTTTGCAAATGAAACAATTTTTCAAAGTATTATAAAAAATGTAGCACTAAAAGATACACAAAGTGCTATAAATAGTGCAAAAAAACTACAAAAAGAGTTAAATGATGAAAACTTTACAAAGTTTTTAAAAGATTGGAAAAGAGTTGAAGCAAACTATCTTGCTGGGGAAATAAATAGCGATTATTTAGATACTCCAAGATATATTGATGTTTTTAACAACTTAAAAGAGGATTTAAATTCTCAAATGCAAAGAGTTATAGATGGCAATTTGGATGTAAAAAAAGCACTATTTAAAAACTCATTTAAAACTATAAATGCTTTGGAATATCTGCTTTACTCTTCAAAAGAGTTAAATGATAGAAAAAAAGAGATAGGAAGAGAGATTTTAAACTCAATTATAAAAAATCTTGAAGATATAAAAACTGTTTATGAAACTTATCTAAAAAATCCAATAATAAAAGATGATGACAATGCAAAACTTATAAATACACTTGTTGCATCTTCTTATAGACTAAAAGAGTGGAGAATTGGAAATCCAGCAGGATTTTCAACAAAATATAAAAATGATGCAAAAAATAGTAGAGCCGAGTATTTCTTAAGCCAAAACTCTTTTGAAGCTATAGATTCAATTTTAGATGCACAAAAAGAGATGATTGCAAATGAAGGTTATATAAATCTTCTTAATTTAGCAAAAGATAAAAATGCAACAAATGAGCTAGAAGCTGTTATTGCAAAAATAGATGAAGCAAAAAAAGAGTTAAAATCTCTTCCTAAAGATGATTTTACAAATGCAAAAAAACTTTTTGATTTGGCTTCACAAATTCATGATTTATACTATATTACAATTATTGATAAATTGGGACTTAAAGCTGAAATCTTAGATGCAGATGGAGATTAAACCTTGGACTATTTTGCCTTTGATTTTTTAACAAATCCAAACAAAAGAGTCTATTGGCTCTATTTGTTGTCCTCAATTTTTTTGGCTTTTATTTACTACTATTTTTCAAAAAAAAATAGAAAAATTATATTATCTTCAAAATTGTGGTTACATCCTAGTGCAAAACTTGATTATATTTACTTTTTTTTAGCAAATTTAGTAAATATTTTTTTACTTGTTCCTTTTATTTTAAGTGCAAAAAATGTGGCACTTTTTACAAATAAATTTTTATATCAAAATTTTGGATTTATAGAGTTTAACTCTTTTTCATATTTTCAAATTACAATATTTTATACAATAGCCATTTTTGTATTTAGTGATTTTACTAGATATTGGTTACATAGATTTTTACATACCATTCCATTTTTATGGGAGTTTCATAAAGTTCATCATAGTGCAAAAGTTTTAACACCTATTACATTTTATAGAGTTCATTTTGTTGAAAATTTTCTTTTTGGGCTTAGATATTCACTAAGTGTTGGTTTTGTAACAGGAATTTTTATATATTTATTTGGTGCAAAAACAGATATCTATATGATTTTTGGAGTAAATGCTTTAGTATTTATATCTTCAATTTTTGGTTCGAATTTAAGGCACTCACATGTTCCATTTTCATATTTTTCATTTATAGAAAAATGGTTTTTATCTCCCAAACAGCATCAAATCCATCATGATAAAAAACATTTTAATAAAAACTATGGTGGCTATATTGCAATTTGGGATAGAGTTTTTGGAACACTAGCTCTTTCAAAAGATGTAAAAATTTTAAAATTCGGACTTAGAAAAAATCAGATGAGTGAATATATAAGCATAAAAGATTTATATTTTAGACCATTTATAAATTTATTAAAAAAAGGAGGATTTTATGAAAAAATTAGTTTTAATAACAATATTTTTAGGAATAGAGTTACTAGCAAATAATATTTCAAAAGAGGATTTAGGTAAAGCACTTTTTTTTGATGTTAATTTATCAAAAAATAGAACTCAAAGTTGTGCAACTTGTCACAATCCAGAAGCAGCCTTTATAGATGATAGGGATAATGGTATTTCAAAAATGGCATCTTTAGGTGATGATTTAAAATCTTTAGGTGATCGTCAAGCTCCAACAGCTTCTTATGCAAAATTTTCTCCAGATTTTCATTTTAATGCAAAAAAAGGATTTTATATAGGTGGTCAATTTTGGGATGGAAGAGAGACTTCTTTAGAAGGACAAGCTGGTGGTCCACCACTAAATCCTATTGAAATGGGAATAAAGAGTAAAAAAGAGGTAGTCGATAGATTAAAAGAGAATAGTTTTTATGTAGAGAGTTTTAAATCTCTATTTGGAAAAGATATTTTTAAAAATGATGAAAATGCTTATATTGCAATGACAAAAGCGATTGCCAGTTTTGAAAGAAGTGATGAATTTTCACCATTTGACTCAAAGTATGATAGATATTTAAAAGGAGAATATGATTTAACTCCTCTTGAAGATTTAGGAATGTCAATATTTTTCTCAAACAACAATAACTCTTGTGCCTCGTGTCATGTTTTAAAAGGAGAAGGAAAAACTGGTGAAACATTTACAAACTATGAATTCCACAATATTGGAGTTCCTGTAAATAAAGAGTTAAGAGAGAAAAATGGTATAAATGAAAAAGATTTAGGTTTAGCAGCAAACCCAAATATTAAAAACAAAGATGAAAATTTAGGAAAATACAAAACTCCTACTCTAAGAAATGTTGCAGTTACTGCTCCGTATATGCATAATGGTGTATTTAAAGATTTAAGAACAGTTGTTGAATTTTATGATAAATACAATAACAAAGAGAGAACTTTAAATCCTGAAACAAAAAAACCATGGGATGAACCTGAATATAAAGATACAATTTCATTAAAAGAGCTAAAAGCAAATGCTCAAACTGATAGAAAAATAGATGCTTTAGTGGCTTTTATGAAACTTTTAACAGATAAAAGATATGAACATCTAATAAAAGATTGAAAAAAAGGTGAGCTAGCCCTCACCTTTTTTAAATTTTTAATATTATATAGATTCTAAAATCTCTATTTTGATTATCTCATCACCTTGTTTTATAGCATCTAAAGTTTTAAAACTATCTCTTTGTATAGCTTCAATTTCTCCAAAAACAGTGTGGTTACCATCTAAATGTGGACAAGGTACAAAACATATGAAAAATTGACTACCTCCTGTATCTCTTCCTGCATGTGCCATTGAAAGGCTTCCTCTTTTATGATTTTGTTTTGAAGCATCAACTTCACATTTTATAGCCCACTCTGGACCACCCATACCTGATTTTTGAGGACATCCACCTTGTGCCATAAAACCAGCTATTACTCTATGAAAATTTAATCCATTATAAAACCCATCATTTGCCAAAGTTACAAAATTTGCAACTGTATTTGGTGTCTCTTGGTTAAAAAGTTTTATTAAAATCTCTCCATTTTTTGTAGTGATTTTTGCATAATTAAATTTTGCAAGCTCCTCTTTTGTATAGTTATACTCTTTTAACTCTTTTCCAAATCTATTTGTACTCATAAATATCCTTTTTTTTAATTTTCTAAATTTATATCCTCTTTAGGGGATAAGTAGTTTAGTTTTATAAGATTTTGAATAATCTCTTTAAAAACTGGAACTGCTGATTGTGCTGCATAATAGTGTGGTCTTATTGGGTTTGGATTTATTACAGTAACTCCAATAGTATATGAATTACCTTTATCATCATTTACAAAACCAACAAAAGATGATATATATTTTTTTAAATACCCAGTTCCACCTGCAATTTGAGCTGTTCCTGTTTTCCCACCAATTTCAAGTCCTTCGATTCTAGCACTTCTTCCTGTTCCTTCTTGAACAGTTTTTATAAGCATTCTTTTCATCTCATCTGCTGTCTCTTTTGAAATAACCTGCTCTGGTTCGTGAAAAAATGGAGATTGATATTTAACATTATTTCTAGTTAAATAAGATACTATTTGTGGTGTAACCATAGCTCCATCGTTATTAAATACACTATATGCTTTTATTAATTGAATAAAAGTTGAAGTCATTCCTTGACCAAAAGATACTGTTGCTTTATAAATATTTGGTCTTTTTTGTTTGTCCCCAACAGAAAATTGCCAAAGTTTTGGCATAACACCTCTTTTTTCATAAGGTAAATCTATTCCTGTTTTTCTTGTAAATCCAAACTTTTTCATACCTTCATAAAACTCTGGTCCTGTCAATCTTTGTGCAATTTGAAGTGTTCCTATATTTGATGAAAAGATTACAATATCATCAATAGAAAGATTTCCTTTTGGAAATGCATGGTCATCTTTTATTGTAAATTTTCCAAAAGGATAAGCACCTTTTGCCTGTGTTTGATTATAAGCTGAAAAATACTCATTTTTTCTAACAACACCTTTATCCAAAGCTAAAGATATTGACAAAGGTTTCACAACAGAACCTGGTTCAAACTGATACTCAATAGCATTTACATTTAGATATGGAATATCACCTTGTTTTATATTTTCAGGATTAAATCTATTTGAACTAGCCATTGAAATTATTTTTCCAGTACGACTCTCCATAATTGTAAGTAAAATCTCATCAGCTTTTGTTCTAATTTTATGATTATCTAGCGTTGTTTCATTGTTTTTTTGAAGTTTCAAAGGAATATTTAGATTTAGACTATAACCATCCATTCTATGTTCCATTATTGAATTTTTATCAAAATATATATAAGAGATTACATCTCTATACCCCTTTAATATACCATCTTTCGCATCATTTAGCTTTTGATCATAAGATTTTTCTAATCCTTTTACTCCATCAACTTTTGTTTTACCTGTTTGCGACTCTATTTTTTTGATATAACCTAAAACAGGAGTTAAAGTATCATCATATGAAAATGTTCTTTTTTCTCCACTTTCACTAACTTCTAATCTTCTAATTAAACTTAAACTACCACCTTTTCGCGGTACAAAAACGTTTAATTGATTTAGTTTTATATCAAGCTCTCGCAAGTTTTTTGCAGCTCTTGAATCTATATTATATGAAAGAACCAAAAGTCCAGGATTTTTTTCTACTTCTTTAAATTTTTCACTCAAAGTTTTATAATCTATTCCACTATAAATGGAAAAAAGTATCATAAAAAGCTCTTTTTTGTCTGGATTTAAATATCTTGTATCAACAGATGCTTTATATATTTTTTTAGAGCTAACTAAATTAAAGCCATCTTCACTAATAATATTTCCACGAACAGCTAATTCACTCTTTTCACCAGTTAAAGTAGGAAGTGTTCTTTTTTCATGAATAGTTCTATATATAGAGAAGAGTACGATAAAAATTCCAAAAAAAAGTAGTAAAAGCAAAATTAAGATTTTCTTTGTTTTTTGTTTAATTTCTAAAAGTTTATAATCTATTTGCATTTTTTTGAAGACATCTTTATCCATAATGTTATATAATAAAGCATGGATTATATCAAAAATAAGATTAAATTATTAACTACAGGCGAAAACCTAAGAGAACCAGATTACTTTTTGTTTATTTTGGTTTCTATGCTCATTATTGTAAGCATAGTTTTTTCATATTCGCTTACTATTTATACTGTTGAATTTTTAGGTTATGGGCAGTTTCACTATATTTTAAGACAAGGTTTAGTTGGAATATTTTGTATATACCTAATGTGGTGGATGTCAAGATTAAATCCTAATAAAATAATGCACAAAACTGGAATGACACTATTTGGTGTTGGACTTTTCTTAATGGTCATAATGCCTTTTTTACCAGCTTCTTTAGTTACTGCTTCAGGTGGTGCAAATAGATGGATTAGGCTTCCTGGAATATCTTTGTCTCCTGTTGAGATATTTAAAATAGGTTTTATATATTTTTTATCTTGGTCATTTTTTAGAAAAGTTATACATCAGCCAAAAAAAGGTCTTTTTGGCGATTTATTACTACTTTCTCCATACTTCTTAGTATTTATTTTTATTGTTTTTTTAATTGCCGTTTTACAAAAAGATTTAGGACAAGTTGCATTACTAACTTCTATTATGCTTACATTAATTATATTTGCAAATAGATCCTTAAAAATAATCTTTGCATTAATTCTTATTGCAATTGTAGGTATGATAGTTCTAATAGCAGCAGCACCTCATAGAATAAATAGAATTCACTCTTGGTGGTCTATGGTTCAAGATGGTATTTTATCAGTTCTACCTGGAACGTTTGAGCAATACTTAAGAATAAAAAACTTACCAGAACCATATCAAGTATCACACTCTTTAAATGCAATTCACAATGGAGGATTTTTTGGGCAAGGTATCTCTTTTGGAGATTTAAAAGTTGGTTTTTTAAGTGAAGTTCACACTGACTTCGTTATTGCTGGTATAACAGAAGAGATAGGTTGGATTGGAACATTTCTTATAACTACTATTTTAATGTTGATTATATTAAGGATTTTAGCAATTAGTAGAAAAGTTGATAGCAAAATATTTCATCTTTTTACAACAGGAATTGCTCTTATGATTATTGTTGCATTTTTAATAAATGGTGCTGGAATTTCAGGAATAATCCCTATAAAAGGGATTGCTGTTCCATTTTTATCATATGGTGGTTCATCTTTGATTACAAGCTCATTTGCAATAGGATTAGTTCTTTCAATTAGTAGAACTGTCAAAAAGTATGAACCACAAAAAACCATCATAAAAGAAAAACCTAAAAGGATAATTATTAGATGAGTAAAGTTGTTGTAATAACAGGTGGCGGAACTGGTGGTCATCTAAAAATTGCTGATGTTTTTATATCTGAATTCAAAAAAAGAGGTTTTGAAGTTGTTTTTATAGGTTCAAGCTATGGACAAGATAAGTTTTGGTTTGAAAATGATGATAGATTAAAAGAGAAGATTTTTTTAAATACAAGTGGAGTTGTAAATAAAAGAGGAATAGCTAAGATTTTTTCACTTTTAAATATATTTTACAAAGCTATCTTTTGTCTTAAAATTTTAAAAAAATATAGAGTACAAAAGCTTGTATCTGTTGGTGGATTTAGTGCAGCAGCAGCTTCACTTGCAACTATATTTAAAAAAGATTGCAATCTATATTTGCATGAACAAAACTCAAAAATTGGGGCTTTAAATAAAATCACTCTAAAATATACAAAAAAAGCCTACTCATCTTTTCATGATTTTTCACCAATAAAAGATTATCCAGTTGATAGCAAATTCTTTGAAAACTCAAGAGTGAGAAAAGAGATAAAAACTGTTGCATTTTTTGGTGGCTCTCAAGGAGCAGTTGCAATTAATAACTTTGCTTTAAAAGTTGCACCAAAATTAAACGAAATGGGTATAAAAATAGTTCATCAAGCTGGGAAAAATGACTTTTTAAGAATAAAAAGTGAGTATGAGAAACTTGGAATAAATGCAGATGTTTTTGATTTTTCAAAAGATATTTTAGCAAAAATGAGTGAAGCAGATTTTTGTGTTAGCCGAGCTGGTGCTTCAACACTTTTTGAACTTTGTGCAAACAATCTTCCAACTTTTTTTATACCATTTAAATATGCAGCACAAAATCATCAATACTACAACGCAAAAGCTTTGTTTGAAAAAAACTTATGCTTTTTGCAAAGTGAAGATGAGCTAGATGAGAACTACTTTTTTGAGTGTTTAAATAGCAATATAGAGAAAATTAGCACTGGTTTAAAAGAGTTTATTAAACCAAATGCTATAGAAAAAATTGTAGATGATATTTTAAATAATTAACTCTTTGATAAATTTTAAATTGAATTTGAAAGATTAAACATATAATAAGTTTATAAATTGTAGGATATAACATACAATTTATAAGGAAATCACATGGAAAAACTTGAAATATTAGAAGTTTTAAATGATTGGAACTATTGGAATAGAGATTTACCAAAAACTATTTCAAGAGATTATTATGATAAAAAGATTAATTCCTTTATTAAAAATGATGAGATAG
>Ga0265294_10000126_pt1 | contig 87108 bp, 71 predicted proteins | sample MunlanPumphouse3_FD_192504 | JGI IMG/M metagenome (GOLD analysis project Ga0265294, IMG submission 192504) | Groundwater microbial communities from a municipal landfill in Southern Ontario, Canada - Pumphouse #3 | ecosystem: Environmental > Aquatic > Deep subsurface > Groundwater | place...
TTAGATGATACAATTTATCTAAAAATTCCAAGTTTTCCTGCTTGCCCATTGCCAAGTAGTCTTCTAATTCTTGATCTTTTAATATAGTTTTCATAATTATAAATTTTGGTAAAATTAACAATTATTTCTATATAAATCCAATACTAAATTTAACAATCATGATTTTTTCAAAGCGATACCTCCATTTCCCACGTTACAATCTTTCAATAAATCTTTTATTATTACTATCAATATCCGTAAATCTCTCAAATGAAATGTTATTTTCTTTAAATTTCTGTAATTTTGCAATTCAAAATATTACTAATTTATGGAATATAATTTTAGAGAAATTGAGAAAAAATGGAGAACTTACTGGAAAATGTCACAAATTTATAAGGTAGACATTGATTATGATAAACAGAAATATTATGTATTAGACATGTTTCCATATCCGAGTGGTGCAGGTTTGCATGTGGGACATCCATTGGGGTATATAGCTTCTGATATTTATGCTAGATATAAAAGATTGCAAGGTTATAATGTGTTGCATCCTATAGGTTTTGATGCTTTCGGTTTGCCTGCTGAGCAATATGCTATTCAGACTGGGCAACATCCAGCTATTACTACAAAAAAAAATATACATAGATATAGAGAGCAATTAGATCTTTTAGGATTTTCTTTTGATTGGTCACGAGAAATCATTACTTGTGATCCTAAATATTACAAATGGACGCAATGGACTTTCATTAAGCTTTTCAAATCTTGGTATGATAAAAATATTGAAAAAGCCAGACCTATTGATGAATTAATAAACATTTTTGAAACAAATGGTAACGCTAATGTAAATGCTGCTACTACTCAAACAAAAATTTTTACTAAAGAAGCTTGGACTAATTATAACGAAAAAGAAAAGCAAGAAATTTTAATGAATTATCGACTAGCATATCTATCAGAAACTTTTGTAAACTGGTGCCCCGCTTTAGGAACTGTATTAGCCAATGACGAAGTATCTGATGGTTTTAGTATACGTGGTGGATACCCAGTAGAGCGTAAAAAGATGAAACAATGGTTTCTGCGTATAACTGCTTATGCGGATAGATTATTATCAGGATTAGAAAAAATTGATTGGCCTGAGCACATTAAAGAAATACAACGCAATTGGATTGGCCGCTCCGAAGGAGCTTTGATTAGATTTCCCATAAAAGGCATTCAAGACAAATATATAGAAATATTTACTACTCGTCCAGACACCATCTTTGGTGTTTCTTATATCTGCATAGCTCCAGAGTCTGATCTAGTTCCTTTGATTACTAAACCATCAGAAAATGATAAAGTAAAGAATTACATCAAAAAAAGTATAAACAAGAGCGAAAGAGAACGTTTGACAGATATTGATGAAAAAACTGGTGTTTTCACTGGTTCTTATGCTATTCATCCTTTTACAGGTGAAGAAATTCCTATTTGGGTAGCTGATTACGTGTTAATTTCCTATGGTACTGGTGCAGTGATGGCTGTACCTGCCCATGATAGTAGAGATTATGCTTTTGCTAAGCAATTTGGATTACCTATTAAGGAAGTAATTAAAGGTGGGAATATAGCAAAAGAAGCTTATGAAGATTTAAAAGGTGAATGTGTGAATAGCGATTTTATCAATGGATTAAAACCTAGCGATGCAATTAAAAAAATAATAGAAGAAGTTGAAAAACGTGGTATCGGTACTAGGAAAGTTAATTATCGTTTACGTGATGCTATTTTTAGTCGTCAGAGATATTGGGGAGAGCCTTTCCCGATTTATTATAAAGATGGAATTCCTTACACATTAGATGAATCTGAATTACCTTTAGAATTGCCTCTCGTAGATTCTTACTTGCCTACCGAAGATGGTGAACCACCATTAGCACGTGCTAAAAATTGGAAAACTAAAGACGGATATCCATTAGAAACTTGTACTATGCCTGGTTTTGCTGGTTCTAGTGCCTACTATCTTAGATATATGGATCCTAATAATGACAACGAACTAGTTTCTAAAAAAGCAGTAGAATATTGGCGAAATGTTGACCTCTACATTGGTGGATCAGAACACGCTACAGGACATCTGATTTATGCTAGATTTTGGAACAAATTTCTCTATGATATTAGTGTAGCTGCTGAGGATGAACCTTTTTTTAAATTAATTAATCAAGGTATGATACTCGGTCGTAGTAATTTCGTATATCGTGCTAAACCATTAGATTTTGCTATTTATAAATTAAAAAATGTACTACCTGCTATATCTGATAATTATGAAATTAATTTGCAAGATGACATTATTATAATCTTTTTACAAAATTATAAAACTTATTTATTAATAGTTGAAAAAGATGATATAGATAATGCAAAAGCTTTAGCCAATAGTTTAGTTACAAATAATTATAAGATTTTAATTATAAATATTACAAAAATTTTACTAAAAGATAATTTAAAAGAATTTTTAGAAAACCAAATAAATAACTTGCAAGATAAAGAAATCAAAATAATAGACGAAGATATAGATACTCCCCCAATTTTCGTTTCTAAAAACATCGAAGGTAGAGAAGAATATACATATCCTATGCATGTAGATATTAGTCTTGTGAGAAATGATATTTTAGATATAGAAGCTTTTAAAAAATGGCAACCAGAATTTGAACATGCTCATTTTATTTTAGAACTTGATAAATATGTTTGCGGATGGGAAATAGAAAAGATGTCTAAATCTAAATACAATGTACAAAATCCAGATGATGTAGTTGGTCAATATGGAGCGGATACTCTGCGTCTATACGAAATGTTTCTCGGTCCAGTAGAACAAAGTAAACCATGGGACGTTGCTGGTATAGAAGGTGTACATAGATTTCTTCGAAAATTTTGGCGTTTATTTTTTGATGATAAAGATGATTTCTATCTTAATGATAATGAACCTAACAGAGACGAATTGCAAATATTACACAAAACTTTGAAAAAAGTACAGGAAGACATAGAACGTTATGCATATAATACTGCTATCAGCACATTTATGGTAGCAGTGAATAATTTACAGGATTTAAAATGTAATAATCGAAAAATTTTAGAACCATTGATAATAGCATTATCTCCATTTGTACCATTTATAACAGAGGAATTATGGCATCTAGCTGGGCACACAGATAGCATACATAAAGCCAAATTTCCTGATTATGATGAAAAATATACTATAGATAATACGTGCACTTATGCTATATCATTTAATGGTAAGACTAGATTTACTTTGGATATAGACGCATCAGCAGATGAAGAAACTATAAAAGAAATTATTCTCACACATCCTCAATCTGAGAAATGGCTTAAAGGTAAAAATCCCAAACGTGTAATAGTAGTAAAAGGTAAAATAGTGAATGTGGTTGTGTAAATATATGATTTGATGAATTTAATATCATATATTTATATGAAGTTCATTAGGCTTAGATATTATTAGCTAATCCTATGCAACTGTAAATAACAAAAATTAAATAATATCTAAAAAATTAATTATAAAAATCTAATGTTAATTTCTTTTAGCTTGTAATTGCAAATAAATTCTTAGGTATTTATCATCAGCTGGTATTATTTGTTCACCAATTGGATATATTTTATTAGAAATAGGGTGCTTTAGTCTCATATTAATAATCTGATAATCAGGCATATATGGATTGTCATCTATGATAGGCCTTTTAATAGCTATTACAGTAGATTTTTGGTAGTTGGTTAAAAGTGATTGAGCATCTTGAATGGGTAGTTTAATATCATACCATTGACCATTTACTTTTATTTGTAAAACAAAATTTTTATCATCATATTGGCCTATACTATCAATAGGAATCTCAATTTCGTGATATTGCATAGCAAATAGCGTATCCTTTTTTTTAGCTTGCAGATTTCTTATTTTAGTAGCTTCGGCATAGCATTTATTCAATACTGTTAATTGTCTGGCGGCAAATTGTTGTAGTCTGGCAATATATTGTTGATCAGTTTCTGTGATTTTTTTAGGAGCTGATAAACTATCAAATTCGGTAATATTAGATTTATAACAAGAATCTAATATAAACTGGTTCATATTGTATATGTACAATTTTTTATCACTAGTAATAATGCCCATCCATCCAATAGGGTAAGCTAGATTAATACCTTCTATAGAACTATTTGCAATTTGAGTTTCTGCTATTTTTCTTCTTTCCTGTATATTTATAATATGAATATATCCTAAGTCATCAGTAAAAGCAGCATAACGATTATCAAAAAAACATTCTACATTATTAACGCTACCACCCTTTGATTTAAATGTAGCTAATTTAGTTTTATTTTTTACATCCCACAAAATAGCTGTATTGTCAGTTGAACCACTTATGAGATATTTGCCATCTGGAGTGAAATCAATATCTAAAACTGCTCCTTTATGACCATTTAAAGTAAACATCTCATCAGTTTTAAGAGAAGTAAAAACTATCTTGTGGTCCCAGCCGCCAGATACCACCCATTCATTAAATGGAGATATAGATACACAGGCTACTGCTGATGAATTTGGTATATATTTTTTATATAAAACTAATGAATCTGCCCAATATACTAAAACACTCTTATCTTCTGAACCAGTAACCAAATATTTGCCATTCTTGGATATTGCAAGATCATTTATTTTATTATAATGTGGAGTTAATACTTTCTTTAAAACATTACCTGTACTAGCATCCCATTGTATTATCATTTTGTCACCACCAGCTGTATAAAGCCTATTTTTATCATCCATTACAATTGATTTAATAAAGCCTGTATGCTCTTTTAATCTCTTATTAATATCCATTTTTATCATATCTAATATGCAGAATTCTCCATCTATATTTGTGAGATATGCATATTGCCCATTATTACTCAATACTACATCAGTATATAAATTTTCTAGTGTATTTGATTGCTTTATTAATACCTGACTGAATAGAGAATTTATAAATATAATTAAAATATTTAATAAACATAATTTCTTTAACATAACAATAATATATTTTATTGTTGTAAAATTAAAGAATATTTTTTAATTTTGACAAATTTTATAAAAATTTATCCTATTATTTTGAAACACAAATTATTTTGGTGTAATTTATATTCCTTTTTTATTTCTGAAATAATGTAAACTATCGCCCCATTCATCATAGCCTATTCTGAAACCAGCTATTCGAATTCTCGATTCTATACAACAGATGTTATCATCAGGATTTTTATCTATATTTGGTTTGTTTTTATAGAGTAAATATTCATCTCTATATTTTTTAGGTGTTATATTTGGCATTAGCACATTGGCTCCAGCCTGCAATGCTTTTTCTCTACCCATAGGATCTATAGCTTGCATAGCTGTGGTAGCAGCTATATTGATATCTGGCATCATCAGTCGCAGAATAGCTATCATTTTTAATGTTAGACTAAATCGTTCTTTTATTGGTAAGAGATTATTTTTATATTTATATAATGGTGTATCTGGATGCTCTATATATGGTCCCATTCCACACATGTCTATATCTAAATTTTTCATAAAGATTAAATCATCAGCTAAATGTTCTATGGTTTGATATGGCAAACCTATCATTATGCCTGTACCTAATTGATATCCGATTTCTTTTAGATCAACTAAACATCTATATCTTTTATCGAAATCGTGTATGTCGTCTTGTGGATGTAATTTTTTGTATAATTCAGGATGCGACTCTTCTATTCTCAATAGATATCTATGAGCGCCTGCCTCATACCATCTTTGATAGGTTTCTTTGCTTTGTTCGCCCAGAGATAGTGTTATACCCAATTTACCAATACTTATTCTTTTAATTTCTTTAATGTATTCTGTCATTTTATCTATGAATGCCGTACTAGTATTTTCCCCACTTTGTATCACTATACTGCCATATCTATGTTTTATCGCGAAATTTACAGCCTCATAAAATTCTTCATCTTTTATTGTATAACGTGTTAAATTTTTATTACCACTTCTGATACCACAATACAAACAATTTTTTTTGCAAATATTAGAATATTCTATTATACCTCTGAGATAAACTCTATCACCTCGATATCTAAGGCGTATTTTATTGGCTTTTTTAAATAAATTTAACTCATCGCTACCTCTTAGTTGTAGCAATTCTATTATTTCATTTTTATCTAAATTTGAAAAATCTTGTTTGTCTAAAATACTCTTCATTTTTTTGTTAAAATCTTTTATAAAATTATAAATATATATTGTTTTAATAGCAAGCGAATAATAAATATCATAAAACAAAATCAACTTACAAAATTATCATAATAATCTTAATTTTTCTAAAAATAACGAATGAAAAACATTAAATGTTTTAAATATAAAATCTTTAATTTCTAATTGCAGCTTACAATTAGACAGTATGAATGTAGATTAAAATTTTTATGTAAATTTGTATTTTATAATTTTTTTATTTCTTACTCGTTAATTATATGGTTATTATGAAAAAATACTATATTGTACTTCTTAGTCTATTATTTTTAACAAATACTTATGCTCAGCGTAATGAAGTTGGTATAAGTGGTGGAGGTATGTATTATATTGGCGACTTAAATCCATATTACCATTTTTATTTTACTAGGCCACATATAGGCTTGTATTACCGGTATAATTACAAAGATTATTTAAGCGTTAGAATTTTTGGTAATTATGGTAGTGTATATGCAGCAGATAGTGTTTTAAATTATTATCCTGAAAGAAATTTACATTTTAAATCTCCAATTTTAGAAATTGGTGTAGTGGGAGAAATAAATTATTATAAATTTCGTCCTGGTGCCCGATCTCATACTTTCACCCCTTATTTATTTTTGGGTATAAATTGGTTTTATTTTAATCCAAAAGCTAAATATCAAGATGAATGGATAAATTTACAAGCTATGGGCACTGAGGGGCAAGGTACTACACTATATCCAGAACGAAAACCTTACTCTTTAAATAGTTTCGCTATACCAATGGGTATAGGTATAAAAATAGCTCTATCAGAACATTTTATTTGCCATTTAGAATGGGGAATGCGCCGTACTTTTACTGATTATTTAGATGATGTCAGCACTACATACCCAGACCCTCTCATCTTAGCTACCCAGATAGACCCAATAGCTCCATATCTATCAGACCCTAATCTATTAGAGTATAATGAGTTAAGAAATAATAATATAGATAAGTGGCGTGGCGATCCTTCTACTAAAGATTGGTATTCAGTAATAAATTTGGGTTTTTCTTTTAGATTTAAGAATAAAAGCGGGCATTGTGAGGGAATGACACCTCGATATAGAGACAAAATTAAAGATTATAGAGATAATTTGAAAAGTAAAGAAAAAATTAGATTCTGATATATTATGAAACAAAATTTATTTAATAATCTACCACTTCATGTAGCCATCATCATGGATGGTAATGGAAGATGGGCATCAATAAGAGGTTTGCCTCGAGTTAAAGGACATGAAGCTGGTATTGATGCTGCTAAAAAAATAATTAATAAAGCTGGTGAGATGGGCATTAAATATTTAACTTTGTTTGCTTTTTCTATAGAAAATTGGGGTAGACCACAAGATGAGGTTATGTATTTATTTTCACTTTTTGATAAGGCTATTAATACCTATTCTGATGAATTAATTGCCAATGGTGTAAAAGTAAAATTTATGGGGACTTTGTCTCTATTGCCTCCTGATATTCAAGAAGGTGTATCATTACTAGAAAGTCAAACTGCTGACAACAATCACCTTACACTTGTAATAGCTATGAGCTATGGCTCCCGACAGGAAATAGTAGATGCCACTAAAGCTATTTCTCAAAAAATTCTTAATGATCAGATGACTATTGATGATATAAACGTTGATAGTTTCAGACAATATCTATATTTACCTGAATTACCTGATCCTGATCTGATAATTCGTACTTCTGGAGAAAAAAGATTTTCTAATTTCTTACTTTTCCAGTCTGCTTATAGTGAATTGTATTTCACTGATACTCTATGGCCCGATTTTGATGAAAGTGAATTTGAAGAAGCTATAGCTGACTTTTCTAATCGTAAAAGAAGATATGGTAAAATTTGAATTTTATGAGATTTTTATATTAAAAATTTTTTTTAGCTACATGATATGGATACAATATTATATTTTTGCAAGTTGATTTATTTTTAAATTAACATAAAAATTTGTTTATGTATAAAAAAACCCTCGCTTTATTTTTACTGTTATTTATAATAACTTTTAGCTCGATAGGGCAAATAATTGATATAGATTACAGACTACCAAAAGAGTATATTATTGGTGGTGTTACAGTATCTGGCTTGCAAAATGAAGAGTCTAAAGATCTGATAATATTGATTAGCGATTTGGTTCCAGGCAAAAAAATTACTATACCAGGCGAAGATATTCAAAAAGCTATTAAAAATTTATACAAGCAAGGAATGTTTGAAACTATTGAAATATCTGTGGTATCACGTGCTGCCAATACGATATATTTAGATATTTATATCGAAGAGAAGGATAGAGTATCAAGTTTTGTAATAGAAGGTGTTAAAAAAAATGAAGCTAATTCATTAAAAGAAAAAATAAATATCCAAACTGGTGATATTATTACAGAGTTTTTGATAGAAAATGTAAAAAATAAAATAGAAAAACATTACATTGATAAAGGATTTCATAATATAAAAGTAAAAATCGACCAAATACCAGACACATCAGCAAAAGGTCGCTCTACACTATATATAAACATAGACAAAGGTCCAAGAGTAAAAATAGAAGAAATAAATTTTGAAGGTAATCAAGTATTAACTGATAAAAAACTAAAAAAGGCTATGAAAGATACAAAAGAAAAAAATATTTTTAATATTTTCAAATCTTCTAAATTTATTTTAGCTAATTATGAAAAAGATAAAGCTAATATCATAAATAAATATGCAGAGTTGGGATACAAAGATGCTATCATTTTAAAAGATTCTATATACCCCATTAATAATAAAAGTCTTAAAATTGATATTTACCTAGAAGAGGGCAAAAAATATTATTTTAGAAATATTACTTGGGTAGGCAATACAAAATATTCGTCTGAGACACTAAATCAAATATTACAAATTAAAAAAGGCGATACATATAACGAGAAATTATTGCAAACAAACCTTTTTGCAAATCCTAACGGGCTGGATGTAGCTGCTCTATATATGGACAATGGTTATTTATTTTTTCAAATGAATCCAGTAATTGTAAATATAGAAAATGATAGCATAGATATAGAAATACAAATATATGAGGGTAAGCAAGCTACTATAAACAAAGTATCAGTAATAGGAAATACAGTTACAAATGATAGAGTGATCTTAAGAGAAGTGCGTAGCAAACCTGGAGATCTTTTTAAACGTTCAGATATTATTCGCACACAGATGGAACTAGCACAGATGCGTTTTTTTAATCAAGAAGAATTAAATGTAAATATGAATCCTGATCCATCAGCTGGCACTGTAGATCTAGAATATGTAGTAGAAGAAATATCAACTAATCAAATAGAACTTAGTGGTGGATGGGGACTTGGCAGATTTGTCGGTATATTGGGACTCGTACTTAATAATTTTTCATTAAAAAATATATTTAAAAAAGATGCTTGGAGACCTATACCGTCAGGTGATGGGCAAATTTTAGCTATAAGAGCTCAAACCAATGGACAATATTATCAAGCTTATAGTTTTAGCTTTATGGAGCCATGGTTAGGGGGTAAAAAACCAAATGCTTTATCTATTTCTATTTATCATTCATTAGAATCTAATGGTATTAGCAAAAAAAAGGATGGCACTTATAATTCCGAAGGCACTTTATTACAAAGACAAGAAATTTCAATCACCGGTGCTAGCGTTGGATTAGGTCTAAAACTAAAAAAACCTGACGATTTCTCTCGTCTATTTATTACAGTGAATTATCAACATTATAAATTAGATAAATATTACCAAGTTCTCACATTTCAAAATGGAGTTGCTAATAATTTTAATATTGGTGTATCTTTTAGTAGAAATTCTACGGATTCACCTATTTATCCCAAAAGTGGTAGTTCTATTTATTTATCATTAAATATAACTCCGCCATATTCATTTTTTAAGAAAAAAAATTGGAGTGAATTGCCTGATTCTGTCAAATTTAGATGGATAGAATATCACAAGTGGAAGATAGAATTAGAAAATTATACAAATGTATATGGTAAATGGGTATTAATGGCAAGAGCTAAATTTGGTTTGATGGGAATGTACAATAGAGATATTGGGTTATCTCCTTTTGAAAGATTTTATTTGGGTGGAGATGGACTATCTGGTTTTTCTCTGGATGGCAGAGAAGTAATAGGTATGCGAGGTTATGCTAATCAAGTTTTAACTCCTAGAGATCCAAAGGGCAATTATATTGGTGGCACTATTTATGCAAAATATACTTTAGAAATGCGTTATCCTTTGTCTATGAATCCGATGGCTACTATATATTTGCTCGGCTTTGTAGAAGCTGGTAATGCATGGGTAAATATAAAAGAATTTCAACCCTTCAACACCTTGAAATCTGCTGGTATTGGTGTGAGACTTTATATGCCTATGTTTGGTTTACTTGGTCTAGATTTTGGCATACCTTTTGATAATACATTTGCAAATAAAAAATATCAAGGACAATTCCATTTTTCTATTAATGCGTCAATTGATTAAAAAAAATATAATTATGAAAAAGTTAATTCCATTAATTTTATTAGTTTTTTTTAGTGTGGGACTGATAGCACAGAGCCCAACTAAAATAGGGTTTGTAGATACACAATACATTTTAGAACAAATGCCTGCATACCAAAATGCTATTAATCAGTTAGATAATCTGAGTGCTCAATGGCAACAAGAACTGGAACAAAAATATGCTGAAATAGATCAAATGTATAGAAAATATCAAGCTGAAGCATATCTTTTACCACAAAATGAAAAAATAAAAAGAGAAAACGAAATCGTAGAAGCTGAAAAAGCTGCAAAAGAATTACAAAAGAAATACTTCGGACCAGAAGGTGAGCTATTTCAAAGAAGAAAAGCCCTTTTGCAACCTATTCAAAATCAACTTTATGAAGCTATTAATGATTATGCCAAAAAAAATCGTATGGGTGCTATTTTTGATATTTCTAATAATACTACTTTGTTGTTTTATGATAATAAACTCGATATTACTAATGATATTAAGATGAATCTCGGATTATAAGACTTTTGTTTTAATAAATTAATTTTTTTTTAATAAATTTTATTAATTTTGCAAATTATATATAAAAAATAAATAATATGAAAAAAATTCCCTTAGTAATTATTTTGTCTGTATTTTTGTCATTTGCATTAATGGGACAACAAACTAAATTAAAAATTGGACATATTAATACAAATGAATTAATGCAGTTGATGCCTGGTAGAGATACCGCAGAACAAGTATTAACTGTTTACGCACAAAACTTACAAAAACAACTTGAAGCAATGGTCGAAGAATTTCAAACTAAATACAGCGACTACCTAGCTAATGAAAATCAATTTATAGATGCTATTAAACAAGTTAAACAAAAAGAGCTGTTAGATTTACAGACTCGTATAGAAGATTTTCAAGAAGAAGCTCAAAAATTATTAGTCGCAAAAGAGCAAGAACTTCTGAATCCGCTCATAGATAAAGCTAAAAAAGCTATAGAGGAAGTAGCAAAAGAAAAAGGATATACTTACATTTTAGATACAGGTACAGGTGTCGTATTATATTGGGAAAGTGGTGATGACATAATGAGTTTCGTAAAAGATAAATTAGGTATCAAGTAATCTTTTTTTGTGTTTGACATTTTATAGATTATTATTAAAATAAAAGTTTAATAATAATTTTTTTGAAATTAAAAAAATTATTATCTTTGCAAAAATATTTTGGCCCATTCGTCTAGTCGGCCTAGGACGCCAGGTTTTCATCCTGGAAATCGGGGGTTCGAATCCCCCATGGGTCACTAATTTTAAAAAAAAATCAAAGTAAATTATGGCACATCATAAATCTGCAAAGAAACGTATTCGTTCTAACGAAAAAAAACGACTTTATAATCGATATTACAATAAAACCATGCGCACTATGGTAAAGAAATTTTATGCAACTGCTGATCCCCAAGAGGCAGCTCAGATGCTACCATCTTTATATTCTATCATTGACAAAAATGTGAAACGTGGAATAATACATAAAAACAAAGGTGCAAATCTAAAACATAAAATCACAAAAGAATTAAATAAACGATTGAATTCAGCTGCTACTACAGCATAAATTTATTATATTATTGTACAATTTTTTTAATTATAATTTTAATATATTCTAATAATCAAAAAAAATATTCTTGTTTACTATTTTTAGCACTATAAAAATAAATAATAAAATTTTTATTTTTGTAAAAAATTTTTATTTTTGTAAAAAATTTTTATGAATAGTGATATCCGTACTCGTGATGCTATTAGAGTATCATGGATTGGTTTTTTTGTAAATCTTATTCTTTGCTTTTTTAAACTATTTGCGGGTATATTTGGCAAAAGTACTGCTATGCTAGCTGATGCTATTCATTCTATTTCAGATTTTGTTACAGATTTAATAGTTATAGTTTTTGTTAGTATTTCAGCAAAGCAGCGTGATGCAACACATGATTACGGACATGGCAAATTCGAAACTTTTGCTTCTTTATTAGTAAGTGCTATTTTGTTAGCAGTGGGCATAGGTATTTTAATCAATGGTATTAATAAAGTTTCATATGTAATTAAGGGCAAATCTATTGCTGCTCCTGGTATGATAGCATTTATAGCTGCTATTGTATCTATCATCACTAAAGAGTCTTTGTATTGGTACACTATAAAAATAGGGAAAAAAACAAATAATCAAGCAGTGATAGCTAATGCATGGCACCACCGTTCAGATGCTTTATCATCAGTAGGAACAGCTTTAGGTATTGGTGGAGCAATATTTTTAGGCGAAAAAGCTCACATACTTGATCCTATAGCTGGTATATTGGTAAGCGGATTTATTATATGGGCTGCTTTGAAAATTTTATTACCTGCTATCAATGAACTATTAGAATCATCGCTTCCCGAAAATTTAGAAAATGAAATTGTCGATATTATCAAATCACATCCAGACGTTAAAGATTGTCATAATTTAAAAACTAGAAAAATTGGTAATATTTATGCAATAGATGTTCATGTGAAATTAGATAAAAATATTACTTTTGTTCATTCGCATGATGTAGCCAGTGAGATAGAAAGTAAAATACGTAATAAATTTGGCAAAGAAACCATTATAAATATTCATACAGAACCAATTTGAGGTAATTTATAACCCTACATTTTAATGATTTACAAATCTAATACTCACGATCTAGAGTATACTAAATTAACATAATTATTAGAAGGGATCAATTAAAAAATTTATGTTTATAAGTTTTTGTACGTTGTAAATTTTATAAATTCTGCAAAATTGGTATTAAAAATCAATCTTCTAGTTCGCTAAATTCTGATTTATCAGCGCCACATATAGGACACACCCAATCATCAGGTAATTCTTCAAAAGGCGTACCTGGTGCTATACCAGAATCTGGATCACCTTTTTGTGGATCATAAATATAACCACAAATATCACATTCATACTTTTTCATATCTTTTTATTTTTTGACATGCAAAATTAAAAATTAATTTATTAATTTACAAAGCTGTGTATCCACCATCTATTACTAATTCAGAACCAGTAACGTAGGAAGCATCATCAGAAGCTAAAAACAATGCACCGTAAGCTACTTCTATAGGTTCAGCAGCTCTTCCTAATACAGTGGTGCCAAGCAGATTTTTAGCATTTTCTGGATTTTTTAATAAATCATCAGTCATAGGGGTTTTAATGACACCTGGGTGAATTGAGTTGACACGAATATTATATTTAGCTAATTCGGCAGCAACTGTTTTTGTCAAAAGCCTCACAGCGCCTTTAGAAGCATGATATGCTACGGCTGCACCACTACCAACCAAACCATAAATAGAAGAGATATTAATAATAGATCCATTTTTAGTCAATTTCATAGCAGGCAATACATACTTAATACCCAAAAAAGTTCCTTTCGCATTAATTTCCATAATTTTATCCCATTCCTTTTCAGTGATTTCTTCTATACCACACAAATTTAATATACCAGCATTATTTACCAATATATCTACTTTGCCCCATCTGTCCATAATTTGGTCAATTAATTTTTCCCAGTCTTTAGCTTTAGCTACATCTAGTTTAAATGCTATTGCTTCGCCATTATTTTTTATTATTTCATTAGCAACTATTTTAGCCTCATCTATTAGAATATCTGTTACAACAATTTTAGCTCCTTCGTTAGCAAATAAAATAGCTTCCTCTCTCCCCATACCTTTAGCAGCTCCAGTTATTATCGCGATTTTATTTTCTAATTTTTTCATATTACCTAAATTATTTGATTTATTTATACAAAATTAAAACATATTCAACATAAATATGTATAAAATGACAAATATCATATATATTTATGCGCAAATATATTTCATAATTTAAGTTATCCCAATAGTAAGGAGCTATATAACAAAGTAATTATTAGGAAATTACGAGAGCAAAATAAGGCATAGTAAGGTTTATAAATTTTAATATAATATTTCAATGTATGTGATAAAAAAAGGAGTTATTTATGATAAATAACTCCTTTTATAAATTTTAATATATATTTTTTTTAATTTTTTTCTAGCAATTCTATTTTTTGATTTATTTCTTTTAATTTATCAGGCATAGACAATCTAGCATATATAGTTCTGAGTGTGTATAGAGTAGGGATATCATCTGGTTGAATAGTTAGTGCTTTTTCTAATAAAGGTAATGATTGATGCCAAAGAGATTCATATACTTTTTTCAAATTTTCATATTCAGCTTGTTCTGTTGGAGGCAGCTTATTAGCTTTATTGAAAATCTCTACGCCTTTATTAAATAGCAATGCACCATAGTTGTAATATGCTTCATAAAAATCAGGATTTAACTCAATAGCTTTTTGATATGATTTTTTAGCTTGTTCGAAAAATAAATCCCTTCTCTCTTGAGATAAAGTAGTATCTTGGGCCAGTTGATCATAATTAGTACCTATTACATAATACAACATAGGATTATTAGGATCTTTAGTGATGGCTTCTTGCAATAGTAATTGAGATTTTTCTAAATCACCAGTAATTAGATAATAATTTATTTCTCTCAATAAAATATCATTATCATTAGGAAATCTTTTTTTACCTAATTGAATTGTTTTAAGCATATTATCAGTATCTTTTTTAGCTAAATAAATATCAAATAATAGAGTAAAAACTCTTGGTTCATTATAATTAGTAGCAGTAGTTAGCTCCTTTAAAAGTTTTTCAGCTGTAATAGTATCTTGTAGATTAAGAGCTGCTATAGCACCATAAAAATTGGCTAAAGTATCAACCTCTTTTGTAAAAATTTTTCTTGTATTTCGAGACTTTTCGAAATAAACTAATGCATTATTATAGTCTTTATTATTGAAATATGTAGCCCCTATATTAAAGTATTCATCAGCTATTAATTTGAGTCCCATATTAGGATGTGGCGGTACAGCAGTTGATACTGTAAAATCTGGGTCTAAAATGAGACATTTTTTATATGCTTCTAAGGCTGTATCGAGAGGGTTAGGAGTCAGCTGTTTATATTTATCATCTTTAGTAAAAGCAATAGCCAAGTAAACATTGCCTTTGTAGAGCCAAGTTTTAGGATCATCTTTAGTATCTGGATATTGAGCCGCAGCATCTATAGCTGCTTTAGCTTTATCTAATTTTCCTGCTTTTAAATAATTATAAGCATCTAATACTTTATTTGATTGAGCAAAACTACTCACGCTTATTAAAAGTATCATACTTATTAAAAAACTTTTAGTTTTCATACTGTTAATTTTTTATACAAATTTAATACAAATTTTTTAAATATTTGTGAATTTTTCTATTCATTATTTTCTTCTAAGCTAATTTCGGCTTCTATATTTTCTGTATCATCATCATCAATGTCATGAGCTATTTTGGCAACAGAGGCAATAGCATCATCATTTTGTAATTGAATCAAACGTGACCCTTGAGTTACTCTATTTTGTAATCGGATATTAGAAATATTAAGACGTATACCTATGCCATTTTTAGTGATCAGCATAATGTCATCATTTTCATTAGTTACATCAATTATACTGATCAGTTTTCCAGTTTTTTCAGTTATGTTCATAGCTTTTATACCTTTAGTAGCACGATGAGTTTTTCGATAAGCTGATAAAAATGAACGTTTTCCATAACCTTTTTCAGAAATCACCAATATTTGTTGATTTTCATCTTCCATTACTACCATACCTATCACACTATCATCTTTAGAACTTAAAGTTATAGCTTTAACACCTATCGCAGTTCTACCCATCGGACGTACTTCTTCTTCATTAAAACGTACAGTTTTACCTTGACTAGTAGCAACTACTATTTCTGATTTACCATGAGTAAGGGCTACTTGTAATAAATCATCACCATCTCTAATATTCAAAGCTATTATACCAGTACTGCGAGGGCGTGCAAAAGCTGTAAGACTTGTTTTTTTGATAATTCCTTTAGTAGTTATAAAAATCACATAATCATTTTTAATAGCATCATGGTCATCAAGATTTTTAGTATTAATAATAGTTTGTATTTTATCATCACTATCTAAGGCTATTAGATTTTGTATTGGCTTTCCTTTAGCATTGCGAGCAGCTTCGGGTATTTCGAATACACGTAACCAGTAAACTTTTCCTTTTCGAGTAAATAATAGTAAATAATCATGATTAGTAGCTATATACAAATTTTCTATAAAATCTTCATCTCTGATATCAGATGCTATCTTGCCTTTACCACCTCTATTTTGACTACGATAATCACTTAATTTAGTTCGTTTGATATAACCAAGATGAGATATTGTGATAACTACTGGTTCGTCAGCTATCAAATCTTCAATTCTAACATTTTTACCATGAATATCTATATCTGTTCTAGGTTTATCACCATATTTTTGTTTGATTTCTAGTAGTTCATCTTTTATTATTTGCATTTGCAAGTTTTCGTCACTCAAGACATGTTTGAGGTAAGCAATTTTTTTCATCAACTCATCGTATTCACTTTGCAATTTATCACGCTCGAGTCCAGTCAAAGTTCTCAATCTCATATCAATAATAGCTGTAGCTTGTATATCTGTGAAATCAAAACGTTGCATCAAACCATTTTTAGCAATTTCTACTGTTTCACTACTACGAATAATGGCTATCACTTCATCGATAAAATCCAATGCTTTCAATAAGCCTTCTAAGATATGTGCTCTTTTTTCAGCTTCATTTAATTCATATTGAGATCTACGAATTATGACTTCATGCCTGTGTTCAACGTAATAATGGATTAATTGAATTAGATTCAATGTTTCAGGCTTACCATTTACGAGTGCTATATTATTGATACTAAAAGTAGATTGTAATGGACTAAATCTATAAAGTGAATTTAAAATAACATTAGCATTAGCATCTCTACGCATGTCTATCACAATACGTATGCCTTCTCTATCAGATTCGTCCCGTATATCAGTAATCCCATCAATTTTTTTAGATTCTACCAGTGCAGCCATTTTTTGCACTAAATCACTTTTATTAACTTGATAAGGAATACTAGAAATAATAATTTGATGTTTATTATTATGTTCTATGATTTCTGCTTCACCGCGTATGCATACTCTACCTCTACCTGTATTATAAGCTTCTATGACGCCATCAATTCCATAAATAAGTCCACCAGTAGGAAAATCAGGACCTTTTATATAATTCATTAATTCCTCTACAGTAATATCTCTATTATCTATATATGCAATGATGCCATCCACTACTTCGGATAAATTATGAGGAGGCATATTAGTAGCCATACCTACAGCTATCCCTGAGGCTCCATTAAGTAACAGATTGGGTATCTTGGCAGGTAAAACTGTAGGTTCTTTTAAGGAATCATCGAAATTATTTTGAAAATCTACAGTATCTTTTTCTAAATCAGCTAACATTTCTTCGGCAAGCTTAGTAAGTTTGGCTTCTGTATAACGCATAGCTGCAGGGCTATCACCGTCTATAGACCCAAAATTACCTTGCCCCTCTACTAATGGATATCGCATAGACCACGGTTGAGCTAGACGTACCATAGCATCATATACAGATGAATCACCATGAGGGTGATATTTACCTAATACTTCTCCTACTATACGAGCACTTTTTTTGGTTGGTCTATTAGAAAAAAGACCTAATTCGTACATGCCATACAATACTCTTCTATGTACAGGTTTTAGTCCATCACGTACATCTGGGAGAGCCCGAGAAACTATCACAGACATTGAGTAGTTAATGTAGGCAGTTTTCATCTGATCTTCGATATTTATATCAATTATCTGCCCTCCACTTTGAGTTAATTCATTGTCTTCCATAATATAGTAAAATTATTTGCAAATGTATGAAAAATATATCAAAAAGCAAAAGTAAATTTAATTATAAAGAAAATAAATTTTTAGCATTCATAGTTGTTTTAAATGCTACTTTTTTTATATCTATTTTAAGAATTTCAGCAATTTTCTTAGCAATATGTGGTATAAAGGAGCTTTCATTTCTTTTACCTCTATATGGTACTGGTGTTAGATATGGTGCATCTGTCTCTAAAACTAAATAATCTAAGCCAATTTGTGATATAGTTTGTGCCAATTTATTATTTTTAAAGGTAATAATACCACCTATTCCTAGCATAAAACCGCGATCAATAATTATTTTAGCCTCTTCATAAGTTCCTGTAAAACAATGAAATATACCCCTTGGTTTATTAGAAAACTCATCTAATATAGAAATAATTTCATGTAATGAATTTCTCTGATGAATGCAAACTGGTAAGTCATATTGTATAGCCCATTGTAATTGCTGTATAAGGACTATCCTTTGCTCTACTATGTAAGTTTTAGCCCAATATAAATCCATTCCTATTTCTCCAATACCAATGAAACTATTTACATTATTTTGTAATTGATTTTCTATAAAATTTAATTCTAATTTATAATCTTCTTTTACACTACCAGGATGCAATCCTATCATCATTTTTTGTAAATTTACATTTACTTGATAGCACTGCCACATAGCATCAAAAGTGCTCATATCTATGGCTGGAAGTATAATTAAATCTATGCCTGCTTTTTCAGCCCTTTCTAAAACGTCTTTTCTATCTTTATCGAAATCCTCTAAGTATATATGCGCATGAGTATCTATGTAATTTATTGCTTTTCCCATGTATAAAAATATATTTGATTACCAGAATTTATTTGAAAAATATAAATACCTGATGATAAGTGATCTATTTGGATGGCCACTTTATTATTATGCTTTTCGATAATAGGACAATCTATTTTAGCTCCTAGCAAACTATAAATTGATAATTTTTCGATATTTATATCACCTTTTATATATATGTGATCATTGGCAGGATTAGGATAGATGATCCATGGCTTGTTATTTTGATTAAAAATTGATATTTGATCAACCACTATATATCTAAATCCATCACTAAAAGTCTGAATACTCATACCTGCATTATTAAAAGTTTTAACTGTAATATAATAAAAATTATCATAAATTAAACTTGTTGGATTAAATGAATAAAAATTATTAGTTCCCACATTTATCCAATCGACTATATCATTATAACCAGGTTGAGAACCTAGACAAACTTCATAATGACTAATGCCACTATTAGGATCTTGGGCATGGTCCCATTGAGTAGATATCGGTAATAAAAAAATGGTATCATAATCTTGTCCTATGCCATCCCAAACATAAGAAGGCGGTATAGGAGGAGTATAATCTACATATACATCACACATAGCAGTATTCGAAAGGTTATCTGCATTATCTTGGACAATGCTTTTGATCTTGCCAGCAGGTGACAAAGTATTGATACTTTGATATCTCAATTCCTTAGAATTATCGGGACCTACACCTATATGTATTGTTGCATTTTCGTAACGAGAACGATAGACCTTGATTTGATTAAATTGTGCTGAACAATTGCCTGTTCTGAAAGATATATAACTACCATTATTATAAGGTTGACTATCTATCCATTTACCTTTTAATAAATTATTGACATAAACCCATATCCCACCATCTATTCTATCATATATTACTTTTATATTGTACCATTGGTTTAAGTTTAATGGACAGTTAGTTTCATGTACTTTAGAGAAAACATCATTCGTTACTTTATAAAATTCGAGTTTTCCAGTTTCTAATCTAAACCAGATAAAATATCCATTACCTCTATTTTCAGAAGCAGAGTCAGAAGAGAAAAAATAAAAGCCTACACGTTTATTTGTCAAATTATTCCCTAGTACTTTTGCTTCAAATTCATATAAATATCTATTAGAAAGTTCTTGATCGAGGTAAGTGCTGATATGAGTATTATGAATAGACGAATCTGTTTGTATGAGACAACCATTTTCTTGTACCCAATTTCCTGTTATGATGTTCCATCTACTATTTATGGATGGTGAATCGAAATTATCACCCAAGAAGCCTCTATGGGGATTGGCTCCCCAATCTATACCGTCGTATTCGATCACTTGATAATAAGCCTTTTGTATACCACTCTCAGCATCAGAATCTTGAAATATAACTGAGAAATCTTGTGTTTGCCAAGTAGATATTGGGGAGATAAGTGTAATTGGTGGTATATTGTCTATTGGAGACTGATCACATTGATAATATAGTTTGAAACCAGATTTATTAATAGAAGAGTTAGAATGAAACTTTAGAGTAAAGGCACCAGAATTAGCAATAAGAGTGCCTGGAAGAGAATTACCTGTAAACGACCCTATCAATTGAGAAGATGTAGAACTACCATCATACAACCACAACATATCATTATTAGGCTCTAAATCTAATTGAGTAAAATTAAGTGTAATAGATTGAGCATTTGATGGTGAAATAGTGTATGTATAATCTTCATTATCATAATAATTTCTAAGAGGTCCACCCATATCGAATAAGCTATCTACACAAGGCGTCAGAGCACAAGTAGTAAAATGATCTCTAATAGCATCCCAAAAATCTGAATAACCATCATCATTACCCAGAGCCCATATTCCCATACCTGCTATACCTCTTTGATTAATCAAATCCATGCGCTTACCCATACTATATTTATCATCTATGAAACATTGCCGCCACTCAGTGCCATCATAAAAGATATATGCGGGTGTGAATGAGGCCTGATCCCACAGTTTGTTAGTAGCAGAGTAATGTCCTGTTGTGTTGTCTCTAACAAATTTATATGTGCGCGATACACAATTAGGAGGATTATTTACATCAGAAGGTATAGTATTGGATACAGTGCCGTATTCACGTCCATAATAAGGTAAACCGAGAATTAATTTATTAGGTGGACAACCTTTATTTAGATAATGAGTAATAGATTTAGTAAGTGTATAATTATATGAGGTTACAAAATTATATAAAGGGTCTGTAGGGCCTGCAGTAGTGCTACCACCCCAATAATAATCGTAGCCCATAATGACGAAATAATCTACTTTATTTTTCATGGCATTAATGTTGAATACATCACTCCATTCGACTGCATTAAGAGCTATAGTAACTTCTGATCCTGGGATACGTGTATGAAAAGTATCAGCAAGTTCGTTCATAAAATTAGCAAAAGCAGCATTATGAGATGAGTTCATTCCTTCGAAATCTATATTTACTCCATGAGCTCCTCTATTTAAAACTAAGGTTACGATCTGATGCATAAAATTTCTTTGTGCTGTAATATTATTTAAAAATGTGGAATGATTGCTAAATAGAGTAGCGCATAGATGTACCTTGACACCTGCATTTAGAGCGTCTGTAACTGATTGAGCAGTGCTAAAAGCTTGAGTAGTAGAAGGATTTCCAGTGGCAGGGTCTATTGCATAGGCAAAATATACAAAATGACTTAAGAGATTCCAATCATAGTTTGTTTGTAAGCCATTTTGCCAATAAGGATGCCATCCATAGACCAACTTAGTCAAAACACAATTATCTTTTTTACGAGGCGCCATATTAGCTTTATTCATTAGATTGTAATGCTCATAATCTTCTATTGTCATCCCTGTGGATTCGTGATAGTAAAATTCTTCTTGTACTATTGATATTTGCCCATTTAAAAAATTAATTGCATTAGCAAATAATAGAATAGATAAAAAAAAGGGTATTACTTTTGTTCTCATATTTATATATTTTTATTTATTACAAAAATATAAATTTAAAAATTTCATCAAAAATAGTAAATTAATCTAATTTAAAAGTTAAAACTTGGGCATTTAAATATCATAAAATCAATTCGCTAAGATTAATTTAAATAAATTGAAAATTAAGAAATCACTAGTATACTTAATTATTTGATTTTCATTTCAATTACTTGTTATCTATTCTATTTTTAAAGCTTCTGCAGGTGATATCTGCTTGATAACCAAGCGAGGTATCACTATTCCTAATAAACCTAAAAATATAATAGCTAAATTGGCAAAAATGAAATAATCAAAATCAAACTGCATAGGCACATATGACATGTAGTACATAGCTTCATTGAGTGGTATCAGGTGCCATAGATTTTGAGCAATTATCAATAAAATTGTAACTACATTACCAATGATCAAACTATAACATATATACCGCATTGTAATCCACAAAAATACTTTTGAAAGATTATTTGTGGTCATTCCCAGAGTCTTCATTAGTCCGATAAATTTGATTTTTTCTAAGATTAATATTAGTAAAATGCTAATAATATTAATAAAAGCGACGATAGCCATTAGAATATATATCACTACCACATTACTATTTAGCATTTCTAACCATGAAAAAAAACGATTTTCTTTGTCTCTGACGTCTATTAATTGCACATCATAATTTAGCCTTTGCAATATCAATGGTTTTATAATATCTATTTTATCGATATCTGTCAGATATATTTCGTAAGCTGCTACTAATGAATCACTCCAACCATCTATCTGTTGAGGAATTTTAATATTACCTAAAACGTAATGATTGTCATAATCTTGTAATCCGGTATTATAAATACCAACAATTTTTAATTTACGACCTCTTGGAGTGTATTGACCTTCTTTAAAAAAATAAATTCTAACAGCACTATCTATGTCTAGATTATACTTTTGGGCAATATTTTTAGAAATACATACTTCAGTGAGGGCTGTATCTAAATTAGGGAAGCGACCTTTTACAAGATTTTTTTCGAAGAAATCTTTTGGGTAATCAGCATTAATACCTTTAAAGATGATCCCTTCGATTAAATTATCTTCGTGTAGAATTGCTGGTTTTTCTATTACAGGTGCTATAGAGACGATACCACTAATAGATTTCAAACTTTCTACATCATCGCGTGGATATGCAATAGGATCGCTAGTATAAACTTCTACTAAACTACTATAATTAGCAATTTGTAGATGACCATTAAAACCGACTACTTTTTCTTTAATTTCAGTTTTGAATCCTCTAATGATAGCAAAAGAAATAAGCATAGCAAAAATACTAATAGCTATTGATATTTGAGCAATTATCAGTATAGGGCGCGCTGACCCTTCTTGTTTACTTTGTATCAATTTAGAAGCAAGATACCTATCGATTTTCAAATTTTTTTGTAACAAAAGTAATTAAAAAGAATTAATTATTATTAAAATAAATATAATTAATTTTTGATTTGTAATTTTGGCAATAATTTTATGTTAATTTTTTGAAATTATGATAATTAAATTAGAAAACATTTATAAATCCTTTAAGCCTGTTGAAGTTTTGAAAGGTATCAATTTAGAAATAAAAGAAAATGAATTTATATCGATAGTAGGACCTAGCGGCGCTGGCAAGTCTACATTGCTACATTTAATTGGCACATTAGAAAAACCGGATAGTGGCACAGTGAAATATAATGATATAGATATTTATAAATTAAATGATAAAGAATTGAGTGATTTTCGTAATAAAAATCTTGGGTTTGTATTTCAGTTTCATCATCTTTTACCGGAGTTTACAGCTATCGAAAATGTAATGCTTCCAGTATTAATAGGTGGTCTAAACAAAGATGAAGCTATGGATAAAGCTAAAATATTATTGGAAAATTTAAATTTATCACATCGCTTTACTCATAGACCACAAGAACTATCAGGAGGCGAACAACAACGTGTAGCTATTGCTAGAGCTTTGATCAACAATCCTAAAGTTTTACTTGCTGATGAGCCTACTGGTAATCTAGATAGTAAAAATGCTCAAGAAGTAATAAATTTATTCAAGAAATTGCGTGATGAATGCAAACGCACAATAATTTTAGTAACCCACCAAGAGTCTTTTGCAAAAATATCAGATAGAATAGTATATATAAAAGATGGAGTTATTGAGTAATTATGAAATTTTTCACATTTAAATGATTAAATATCAATTTTAATAACTCAATATCACAAATTCAGTCCTTCTATTCATTGCTCTACCCTCTTCAGTGTCATTTGTGGCTATTGGTCTTTGTTTACCAAAACCTTTACATTCCAAACGATTTTTATTTATTCCATTAATAACTAAATAGTCATAAACTGCCCTTGCTCTTTTTTCGGAAAGTATCAAGTTGAAATCGTCGCTACCGATATAGTCCGTATGTCCTTCGATGCTAATTTTCATAGTAGGGTGATCATTCAAAAATATTATAAACTCATCGAGTACCTTTTGAGAACTAGGTAAAATATCTGCAGAATTAAAAGCAAAATAAATATTGTGTAAGCGATAGTGCATTCCCAGCTCTATAGGTTGTACTTCCATTTCTAGCTCTATAATTGAAGCCTCTAATGAATCTCTAGCAGATATATAAGTACTCTGATAAACAATATCTTCGCCTTTTATAGTTAATAAATAATCTTCATTTTTTAACAATGTAGCTGCATAATCTCCCTCATCATCTACAGGAATAAACGATACTTTTTTGCTTTCCATGCTTTTTATCTGTATAGTAGCTTTTACAGACTGTGTAGTATCTTGAGATTTTAGATTTCCTTTTACCAACAATACTTCTTCTGGTTTAGCATCAGGATGCAAATCGAAATAATAAAAATCCATTCCACCAATGCTTTGATTTTTAATATTATTACTAGCAAAATAGCCATATCTACCATCTAGACTCACTACGAAACCCACTTCATCATTTTCGGTATTTATTGGAAACCCTATATTTTTGACTTTCAGATAAGATTTATCATCATTATCATTCAATTTTACATAAAAAATATCATAACCGCCTATTCCAGGATGTCCATTAGAACTAAAATATAAGGTACGAGTATCAGTATGAATAAATGGCGATTTTTCATCACCAGGAGTATTAATAGGTCTGCCCAAATTAATAGGTTCAGACCATTCACCATTTTGATCTCTTATACTTTTATAAATATCATAACCACCTATACCTCCAGGTCTATTGCTCACAAAATATAACTCTTGACCATCAGCAGTTATTGATGGCATACTTTCCCAAGTATCTGGCCTATTAACTCTATCTAGTGGTATGATATCTGTCCAATAACCTTTCACGTATCTCGATGAATATAAATCGCAATTATAATACTGTCTGGGACTATTGACCATTATACATACAGTATAGATCAATTCTTTGTTATTACCTGTAATCGTAGCACCGCCTTCATTTTCATTTCTATTAAAAGGATATGGCATTAGTTTGCCATTATCAAACTCATTTTTACCAATACGATAACTATAGTAAAATCTTTCTTGAAATGCAGGCTCAGACTTATAACCGGATAATTGATATTCTTTTGTTTTTCTAGTATAATAGGCTATTTCATTATCAGGACTCAAAGACACTAAATAGTCATCTAAAGGACTACTAATACCTTTTACTAATTTAGGCTCAAAAGGAACGGGATTACTGATTATGTCACATATCTCTATACTCCACTTCAAAAGCAATCGAGCTTCATCCAAAAGAGTATCAAAATCACCTTCATAAGATAAAAAACGCTTAAAATAATTTATAGCCTCACATTTATCATTATTAGTATATGCTAATTTACCTAAATGAAAATATGCCTCTGGTATATCATCAGGACAAGCATCTATTGCTTTTTTTAAATATTGTTCTGCAAGGTAAAAATTATTATCAGGTTTATAAATATATGTTAATCCTAAATAATAGTTAACAATAGGATATTCATGATTTTCATTTATAGATTTTAAAATTTCGGTAGCTTCACTAAAATAAATTTTTTGAGATTCAATAAATTTGCTTTGCATGCCTTGATATATTTTTGAAATAGCAAGGTCCAATTTTTGTTGATGTTTGCTTTTAGGAATGCTTGTACAATTGTAATCTTGTGCTGAAATGGATAAAATACTAATTAAGCTTGCAAAAAATATATAAATTTTTTTCATTTTTTCATTTTTTATTATTCAATCATAATCACATAATGTAATGCAAATATACATAAAAAATAAAATTATTGGAAGTTGTAAATTATCAAATGTTAATTAAATGATTACTTTATAAATAAATATGAAATTCAATATCAGTACAAATAAATTAAAAATCCAAGGGCAAATATATTCTAAAAGTAGTCCCTTTGCCCTTTTCACTTTCTAATTCTAATTTACCATTTAAAAGTGTGACAAATTCTTTAACGAGTAACAAACCTAATCCAGAGCCAGTTTCCTTATTAGTACCATTCTGAACTACTTTTTCACCGATTTTAAATAATTTTTCTTGTAATTCTTCGGACATTCCAATACCCGTATCAGATACAGAAATTATCAAATTACCGTTTGATATTTCAGTACTAATAGTTACTGTACCTTGAGGGTGAGTAAATTTTATAGCATTATTTACAAGATTACGCAAAATAGTATTTAACATATCCACATCTGTTTTTATATCTATATTAGTATCACCTTCAATTATTAAATCAATATTTTTGTTTTTAGCTATTGATGTAAACAAATCTTGCACGTGAGATATTATATTATTTAGATTAGTATCTACTATTTTTACTTCTATTTTACCTGATTGAGATCTTACCCATAAAAGCAAATTGTCAAGTAATTGATTTGTGTTATTCACAACCTTTTCTAGCTCATCTATCAGAGCATTTCTCTCTTCTTTTGTTAGATCATTAAAATCTCTTCTCATTATTCTGATAAAACTTATCATACTAGCTATCGGATTGCGTATATCATGAGCTATGATGCTCAAAAATTTATCTTTAGTTGCATTTGCTATTTTTAAGGCTTCTTCGTTTTCTATTAGTTTTTTATTAGTCTCTATTAATTCTAGGTTTATTTTAGCCATTTCTTTAACTAATCTACGATTTTTCATTGTATTTCTAAACAAAAAGTAGGCGATAATAATAGTAATGATTATTATCAAAACCATAAAAAACTGTAAATTGCGATTATTTTTTATAAGTTTAGCATTTATTTCTAATTTTTGCTTTAATGCCATGTTTTCATTAATAAGATAATCATAAGAAGTTTTCACAAGTATATCCAGTACTTCTTGAATAAAATTTTGATTATATTTTTCTTTATAAGCAGTATAAGATTTTAATAATGCATCGAAAGCACCTTTATAATTACCAAGACAAGCATAAGATTGTGCTAAAATAAAATTGGCTGATATCTTAGCATTTGTTAGATTAGCACTATCTGCATATTTTAATGCTTCTTTGCTAAACTCAATAGACATTGTATAATTACCTAATTTATAATATCCATCTGCTATATTATTTAATTCGGTAGATATACCACGTTTATCATTGATTTTTTTTCTAAATTCTAAAGCTTTTTTATTATATTCTATTCCTTTTTCATATTCTCCAAATTCATTATATAAGTATCCAATATAAGAATAAGCAGTACCTATTAAATTGTAATTATTTGATTCTTGGGCTTTTTCTAAAACATATAATAGTATTTCTTCGGCTTCTTTATATTTTTTTAATTCTATAAAATTTAATGCTAAATTCATGTATGAACGCAACAATTGTTCTTTACTATTGATATGGTATGATAGTTGTATTGCAGATTGTACAGCATCTATACTTTCTTTGTAAAAGCCCATATTAAAATATGCTGAACCTAATAATCTGTAAAATTCTATTAATAAACTATCATTTTTAAATCCTGGTAGATAATCTTTAGCTTCGAAAAAGTTTGATACTATTATTGAATTCAAATTTATATTAAAAGCAATTACACTTTGATAATATAAAGAATATACTATGCCTACAGTATCGTGTAGTGAAGTAAAAATCCTGTATGATGTGGAAAAATGTTTTAATGATTGTATATGATTAGAACCTAAGTAATGCAAACAACCTCTAGTAAATTCTATTTTAGCTCTAAGGTTTAAATCATTTTTATATAAAGCTTGATTTTCTAAAGTATCTAAAATATTAAATATTTTAATTGTATCTTTTATGTTTTTTAGATTATCAGTTATATCATCCAAAGATCTTTTAGTTATAATATCGATAAACTCCTTATCGATATCATAAGTATTTTTGGAATTTAATCTTGGTATACATAAAATACACAATATAACACATAGAAATATTTTTAAAAAATTTTTCATTTTCAATATTATTTATGCAAAAATAATATTTTTATCGAAAGTAAAATATGTATTATCTAAAACATTAACTGATTTTATTTAAGATTGTTTTTTATTTTAATTAAAAATTACTAAAGTTTAATATAAAAGCTATAAATGATAAAATGAGAGATAAAAAAGCAAGAAAGCCGAAAGTCATTTGTTGTTGTTTTTATTTTTTATTAGCTTTTAAGTGTATTAATTATTTAGTATTAAAATCTTTTTTGTAAATATAAATATATATTTTTGTAAAAATATTATAATGTTAACATCCTTTTTTGCTAGATTACTTCAAATATTAATAGGTTATACTCCTCATTTTTTACTTTTTTTTTGGGATTATTTTATTTATTTCATTACATATCATTTGCTACACTATCGAAAAAAAGTAGTTCAAAAAAATTTAAAATTAGCATTTCCTGATAAATCTAAAAATTATTATAAAAAAATCGAAAAACAATTTTATCATTATTTTGCCAGATTAATCATAGATATAGCTATTAATGGGACTACAAATAAAACTAAAAGATTAAAATATCTAAAATTTGAAAATATAAATGAAATAAAAAAATGTTTATCAGAAGGCAAAAATGTGATGATAGCATTGGGACATTTGAATGCATGGACGACACAAATAATTTTATCAGAGGTTTTAGAAGTGCCAGTCTATATGGTTTATAAACCATTATCTAATAAGTATATTGATAATTGGCTAAGAAATAATCTACATTCTCCCAATACTATTTTCATAGACAATCGATCTGCTGCAAGGCATATATTAAAAGTTTCAAAGCAAGGCACTCCATCTGTTTTTTTAATGGTCGCAGATCAATCTCCAGCTACAGATACAGGGGTGCATTGGGTGGATTTTTTTGGAATAAATACACCTTTTCATCGAGGCATAGAATTTTTAGCTACTAAATTTAATATGCCAGTTTTTTTTGCAGATATATTATATATAAAACCTTTTGAATATACTACCAAATATCATTTAATTTATAATGGAGAAGAAAAAGTAGAATCAAAAACCATTACACAAAGATTTGCAAATGTTTTAGAAAAAGCTATTTGCGAACACCCTGGAGACTATTTATGGTCACATAAAAGATGGAAAAAAGTAATTAAATATTGATTTATTTTAATATTATATATTAAACCTTTTAAAAAAAATAAGTTAATAATTCAATATTTATGGAGATAGGTATAGAAAAAATTATTTTTTAAATCAGACTTTTAGTTAATGACATTTAGTAAACTTATACGAAGCATGATTTTTAGATTTATGATGAGTAGAGAGTTTCAATGAAGAGTTAGAGGAGAATGAGCAAATAAAGGCATTTTGAAACTAATATTCAAGCATATAATTATTAACATCTTAATTTTGGGGAACAAAAAAGTGAAGGTGATGATTTTTTTTGGTCCTGATTAATAATATTTTTCAAACATAGATTAAAAGTTTCGAAAATCGGAAAACCATTGTATGTTGTCATTTTAAGATCACATTTTTCTGATAAATATCAATTATGAAATATATTAATAAACATTTATACATAATTTTGCAATTTATTATAGAATAGATAATGACTTTAAACGATCTAGATATAGGACAAAGTGGCTACATAGTTAAGATCAAGGGTAATGAGACTTTTCGTCATAGATTAATGGAAATGGGGTTTAAAACCAATGAAAATGTCACTCTGCTACACAAAGCTCCCCTTAATGATCCATTACTATTTCAAGTCATGGGCTCTAAGGTTTCTCTCAGGAGAAGTGAAGCTATTAATATTGAAATCACAACTGAAGAAGAATTACAAGAATCTGAAAATATTGATATACTTTCAACAAATATTCAACATTTAATAACCAAAAAGAGCAAAAATATAGAAGTAGCACTTATAGGGAATCCAAATTCTGGAAAAACAACTATTTTTAATTACGTTAGCCACGCACATGAGCATGTGGGCAATTATGCTGGAGTCACTGTAGATGCCAAAAGTGGAACTATAGAATTTAAAGATTACAAAATCACTTTTGTAGATTTACCAGGAACTTATTCTCTTCAAGTATTTTCACCAGAAGAAGCCTTTGTACGCCATTATTTACTTAAAAAAATGCCAGATGTTATCATCAATGTAATAGATGCTTCTAATATAGAACGTAATATGTTTCTTACTACTCAGCTGATGGAATTAGACTATCCTATGATTATAGCTATTAATATGTATGATGAATTAACAAAAAAAGGAGCAAAGCTAAATATTGATAAACTGGAAGAGATGTTTAAAATACCGATTATTCCTACTATAGGAATAAAAAATAAAGGTATAGATAAACTTTTGAGTGCAGTCATCGATAGATATGAATCTACTTTAACAGTGAAAAGCGTCGTACACTTCCCTCTGCCAGTAGAAGCCTGTATAGAAAAAATAGAAAATGAGATCGCTAAGACAAATTTCACTAAATCTGCTATATCTCAACGTTTCGTAGCTATTAAATTATTAGAAAAAGATCCAGAATTTCATCGTTTTCTGAAAAGAAATGAATATGCTTCTCTGAATAACGTAGTAGATAAATGTATCGAAAATATTGAAAAACAATATAATCGACCATCAGAATTTTTATTTACAGATGTGAGGTATGGTTTTATTAAAGGTGCACTTAAAGAGACATTAAGTTATTCAAAAGAGGATGCTGACCAAAGTATCGATAAGCTAGATAAAATATTGACACACAAGATCTGGGGAATCCCCATTTTCCTTGCTTTTCTTTATGTTATGTTTTTTTCTACCTTTTATTTAGGTAGTTATTTGCAAAATTGGATGGAATCAGGAGTAGATTGGTTCAAAGTATTTTTGTCTGGATTTTTGCCAGCATCATTATTTAAAAATTTATTAATAGATGGTGTGATTACTGGTATAGGTAGCGTTTTAGTCTTTTTACCTAATATAATGATTTTATTTTTATTTATAGCCTTTATGGAGGATACAGGTTATTTGAGTAGAGTAGCTTTTTTGATGGATAAATTAATGCATCGTATAGGACTTCATGGCAAATCATTTATACCAATGATAATGGGGTTTGGGTGCAATGTGCCAGCTATTATGTCTGCTAGAATATTAGAAAATCCGTCGGATAGAAAAATAACTATATTGATAAATCCATTTTTTTCTTGCAATGCTAAATTAACTATCTATGTATTTATAATTAATATATTTTTCCCTAATTCTTTAGCATATATGCCATTTATCTTATACTTAACTGGCGTATTAATAGCAGCAATTGTTGCTATTTTATTTAGAAAATTTTTATTTGCTAAAGAGTCTTCTCCATTTGTAATGGAATTACCGCCTTATAGAATGCCTACATTTAATGCTATTATAAAACACATGTGGTTTAGAGCTTCTATGTATCTAAAAAAAATTGGTACTACTATTTTTATAGCTTCTATTGTAATTTGGTTTTTATCTCATTTCCCATTAGATAATGACAATACTAGATTGATAGAGACACAAATAGCAAGAATCACAGAAACTGAAACAAATACAGCTTTGTTGGATTCTTTACATACCCAATTAGTATATGAGCGTATTTCTAACTCATATTTAGCTAAAATAAGTATGTTTTTGGAACCCATATTTAAACCTTTAGGCTACGAATGGCACGTAATATCTGCACTTATTAGTGGTTCGGTAGCTAAAGAGCTTGTAGTATCTACATTATCTATAGTATTGCCTAATAGAGGAGCCATGGCTAATATATTGTCGCCTCCATCTGCTGCTGGGTTATTGTTTTTTGCTTTGTTATATTGTCCATGTATAGCTACTTTATCAACTATTAAAAAAGAAACAGGTTCGGTTTGGTGGGCTATGTTTACTGTAGTTTATACAACTATAATAGCTTATGGAGTAGCTCTGTTAGTTAAAAGTATTTTTACATTAATATTATAATTGGTTTAATGATATTTATAAAATTTTATTATTGATATTTTATTATTTATTTTGTAGTTTTTTAAAAATTATTAATAAATTGCTTATATGTCATTAACTCCGTTAAATAATATTGGTGAATTTGCACTGTTAGAGAGATTAGCCAAATTAATAAATATTTATAACAAAGATAAAGTAATCAAAGGTATAGGTGATGATGCAGCAGTCATTAAACCAGATATAGACTTAGTACAAGTAGTAACTACTGATATGTTAGTAGAGAATATACATTTCGATCTCAGTTGGATGCCTTTGAAACATTTGGGATACAAATCTATAGTAGTAAATGTAAGTGATGTAGTAGCTATGAATGCTATACCAGCTCATGTAACAGTAACCCTAGCGATATCTAATAGATTTACTCTGGAGGCTATAGATGAATTATATGAAGGAATTAGATTAGCTTGCGAAAATTACAAAATAGATATAATAGGCGGAGATATGGTGTCATCTAATCAAGGACTTATAATCTCTATTACTGCAATGGGTTATATAAATAAAGAAAATCTTGTATATCGTAATGGAGCCAAACCTAATGATTTGATTTGTGTTACCGGTGATTTAGGTACTGCTTATGCCGGGTTACTTATATTGCAGAGAGAGAAAAAAACTTTTATGGCTAATCCTTATTATCAACCCGATTTACAAAATTATGAATATGTGATAGAGAAACAAATAAAACCAGAACCTCGCATAGATATTATTAATAAACTACGAGAATTAAATATACTGCCCACAGCTATGATAGATATCAGTGATGGTCTATCCAGTGAGCTACATCATATATGCAGGCAGAGTAATACTGGCTGCAGAATATACGAAGATCATATCCCAATAGATATGATGGTATCTAATATAGCTGATGAGTTTTATATTTCTCCCATTACTATGGCATTGCATGGTGGAGAAGACTATGAATTGTTATTTACAATTCCACTAAATCAATATGATCTCATAAAAAACATAGATGATATTTCAGTAATCGGCCATATCACAGATGCAAACGAAGGCATGTATCTAATAAATAATATCGGCGAAGCTATAGAACTGAAAGCACAGGGATGGGATAGTTTCAAAAAAGAGGAATAATAAAATAAAAAAAAAATATTGTTTTAAATAATTATATTTTTTTGTAAATTTGTAAAAATAATATAATATGTCAGGTCATAGTAAGTGGTCAACAATAAAAAGGAAAAAAGAAGCAAATGATGCTAAACGCTCTAAAATGTTTACTAAAATCATTAAAGATATAACAATAGCTGTCAGAGAAGGTGGCCCCGACCCAGATTCTAATCCTAGGCTCAGATTAGCCATTTCTAATGCTAGAGGGGTAAACATGCCTAAGGATAATATACAAAGGGCTATAAATAAAGCTATCGAAAAAGATTCTGCTAGTTATGTAGAGCTTGTCTATGAAGGATATGCTCCTCATGGTGTGGCTATAATAGTAGAATGTGCTACTGATAATCAACAAAGAACTATATCTAATATTAGAAGTTATTTCAATAAACATGGGGGCAATCTTACTACAACGGGATCACTAAATTTTATATTTGATCAAAAAGGTGTCTTTAGCATCAAACGTGATCAAATAAAAAATTTCGATGATTTTATGCTTGAAATTATCGATGCTGGAGCTGATGATATAATAGAAGAAGATGATTTTGTAATCATATATTCAGCTCGTGAAAATTTTGGTAACATTCAAAAAGCACTTGAAAGATTATCTATAGAAGCAGAATCATCTAAATTAGAACGTATACCAAATAATTATATTAAATTAGAAAAAGAACAAGCTTTAAAAATACTAAAATTAATAGATTTACTCGAAGATGACGATGATGTGCAAGAGGTATACCACAATTTAGAATTATCAGATGAACTTATAGAAGCATTAGAATAAACAATTAATTTACTTTTATAGAAACATAGGATTTATTTCCACGTGTCTTTTTGAATTCTACTATACCATCTTTCAAAGCATACAAAGTATGATCTCTGCCGATGCCTACATTTTCACCTGGATAATGTTTAGTACCACGTTGACGAACTATAATATTACCAGCTTTTACATACTGGCCACCAAATTTTTTAACCCCTAATCGTTTACTTTCGGATTCTCTACCATTGCGAGAACTTCCTACACCTTTTTTATGTGCCATATATAATTTCCTTTTTTTATGCTTTAATATTTAAAACTTCAACTTTAGTTAAATAAGGACGAAAACCTTTTTTCACTCTGTAACCCTTACGACGTTTCTTTTTAAAAACTGTTACTTTTGGTCCTTTTAAATGCTCTAAAACTTTAATAGTAACTTTAGCACCTTCTACTATTGGTTTGCCTACTTTCACACCTTCATCATTTGCTATTAAGTAAACTTTGTCTACTTCTAAAATGCTTTCTAGTTCAGCATTTAATCTGTCGATATATAGCTTTTTGCCTTCAGTTATTTTAAACTGTTTACCCCCTAATTCTACTATTGCAAACATTATATTGAATTTTGAATTGCAAAATTATTAATTTTTTTTAAATAAAAAAAATTTTAATTTGTATTTTAATAAAAAATATAGAGTAATCTTTTTTGAATTTTTATATTATTTTTTTTTAAACATGTAATATACTTTCATATCTCATAAATTTTAATTTATTAAAAAGTAAAGAATATTTGTGATTAAAATAAAAACTAGTATTTACTATCTATGATATATCTGCAAAGAAATATTCTGTCTTTCTGAAATAATATAAGCCAACTATTAGACAGACAAATGATATTATAATACTTATCGATAATCCGAATTGATTTATTTGTGTACCAAAAAGGCCATACCTAAATAATTCGATGACACCAGTCATTGGGTTTAAGTAATAAGCAGATTTCAACCATGGTATAGCTATTTGATTATTAGAATAAAATACTGGAGAAATAAAAAATAAAAGTTGGATAATAAAAGGAATTACATACTTGACATCTCTATATTTCACATTTAATGCACCAAAAAATGAACCTATTCCTAATACTAATATAGAAACTAATAATACACAAATAGGCAAAATGTATATAATATCCCAATTGGGGTAAACTTTAAAATACACCATCACTGGAATATAAATCAATAATGTAATGAAAAAATCAAAAAGATTGACCAATAGAGAACTCATTGGGAAAAAAATTCTAGGAAAATATATTTTTTTTAGAATATTAGCATTGCTTACAACACTATTAGAAGTAGTTGTTACTGCATTACCGAAAAGATTCCATAGCATCACCCCTGAGAGTACAAATAATGGATATGGTATATTGACATCGCCTAATGTAACATTAATAGCTAAATTAAAAATCACAAATACAGCAGTCATAGCTATGGGCTGGATAAAAGCCCATAAAAAGCCTAAAACTGCTTGTTTATATTTTATTTTGATATCTTTCCATGCTAAAAAATAAAGAGTGTCTTTATAAAAAGCAAGCTCTTTAACATCAAAAAAACTCCATTTACCAGGTGGCTTTATCTCTATCTCCATCTAAATAATAATATATTTGCAAAATTAAATAAAATTGCAACTATTGCAAATATATTATTTTTCTTATTTTAAAGTTTAATTTTTAATTTTGAAAAAATTAAAAAAATGTTAAATAAAAAAATTATTAAGTCTATTTTTATTTTCTTTTTACCATTGTATTTGTTTGCCCAATATGATTATTATATATATGATATAGAAAATACGTTTGACGGAGTTTATGATGAGAGATTTGCTACCATATTATTATTAGATACTTCGTGGGAATTCAAATTTCCTGTGATAGATTTAGCTAAAGGCAATGCATTGCAATTATCATTTGATATGTTAGTAGATGAAGTATATGATCTTTATGTAGTTTTTAGTCCTTGCTCGCCAGAATGGCAAATCTTAGATGAGCCTATCACTGATTTTATTGAAGGTTTTAATGAAAATCCTATATTTGATTATAGTTTTTCTCGCAATACACTAATATCATATATAAATTATTATTATTATTTTCCTAATGAAGATATCAAATTTAAAAGGAGTGGAAATTATTTACTAACAGTTTATTACCATGACAAAGAAAATAATAAATATAGTAAAGCTTTTAGTAAAAGATTTGTCGTAAGTGAGCAAGCACTTTTAGTAAATGCTCATGTAATATTTGCTAGTGATGTAACTGAAAGATTTTATCGTCAACAAGTGCTCTTTAGCTTTACCAGCAATAATATAGTATTCAATAATATTTATGAACGCTTATATGTGTGTTTACTCCAAAACGGTAGATGGATAGATGCTCATTGCAATATAAAACCTACTTATATGAAAGATAATATTGTTTATTTCGATGAATCTGCAAAAAATTTTACAACTTTTGATGGGAATAACGAATTTAGATATTTTGATATTAGAAGCATATCATACCAAACTGGCAATTTAGCCGGAATCATGCACGACAGCGAGACTGTACATGTATATTTGGTGCCAGATATATCACGGCGATATACTCAATATCTTAGACAACCAGATTTAAATGGTAGATTTTTTATTTCTAATGATTTATACAGTAATATAAATACAGAAAGTGAATACTATTATGTGCATTTTGCTATCAAAAGTGAACCTATTACTGAGGGAGCCGTCTATCTAATAGGAGATTTTACTAATTATGAAATTATTCCAAGATATAGAATGCAATATAACTATGAAGCTAAACAATACGAACTTTGTTTATTACTAAAGCAAGGTTATTATAATTATGCTTATGCATTAGTGCCAAATCAAACAGATATATTAAATATTTCATATTTCGAAGGCAATCATTCTGAAACAGAAAATGAGTATCAAGGCTTGATTTATTATAGAGAAGAGAGTGATAGATATTTTAGACTTTTACATGTTTTTAGTATTTCGAAATGAATTGTAATTATTTAAAAAATATTTTAATAATAATATTTGGCATATATTTTGAGCAAAAATAAAAAATTAAAGTAATTATGAATAAAGTCAGAACTGCATTTTTATTAGGATTAATGTTTGCACTATTTATGGGTGTAGGATATCTAATAGGTGGTGAGAGTGGAATGTTTATAGCATTTTTTATCGCTTTATTGATGAATGGGATCTCCTTTTTTTATTCTGACAAAATAGCACTATCGATGTTTAGAGCTAAAGAAGTTTCAGAATCCGAAGCACCTCAACTTCATAGAATAGTGGAAGAATTGGCTACTGAGGCTGGCATCCCAAAGCCTAGAGTATATATTTCAAACATAGAAGTACCCAATGCTTTTGCTACAGGTCGTAGTCCTAAACATAGTGCTGTCGCAGTAACCAAAGGATTATTAGAAATATTAGATCAAAATGAGATAAAAGGAGTATTAGCTCATGAAATTGCTCATATTGCTAATAGAGATATCCTGATTTCTTCATTAGCAGCAGTGATAGCTAGTGCTATAGCTATGTTAGCTCGTGTTGCTTATTTTGCAAATATCTTTGGTGGTGATAATAAAGGTGGTGGAATCGGCAATTTATTAGCTACTCTCATTATGATAATAATTACTCCTATTTTAGCTATGATAATTCAATTAGCTATTTCACGTACTCGTGAATATGTAGCTGATGAAAAAGGTGCTAAGCTTGCTCGTAATCCTTTATATCTAGCTAATGCTTTACGAAAAATGGATGCTTATGCTAAAATGAAACCTGTTACAGAAAATGAAATTAATCCTGCAGCTACTCATATGCTCATTATTAATCCATTCAAAAAAGGAGGATTAGCAGCTTTATTATCAACCCACCCTCCGATTGAAAAAAGAATTGAGAAATTAGAAGCTATGGCGTATTGAAAGCAAACTAATTTTTATTAAAAAAATATTTTATTACAATCATTGTTAATTTTCTCATTTTTATTAATTTTGCATTTAATTTATTTATCTTTTAATAATTATGAATAATGCTATAGTAGTTTCTAATATAACTAAGCGATATAGAGAACATACAGCTTTAGATAATGTTAGCTTTGAAGTACCTACGGGAAGTATTTTTGGTATTTTAGGTCCAAATGGTGCTGGCAAAACAACACTTTTGAGAATAATCAATAATATCATACCACCTGACAATGGAGAAATATTACTTTTCGATGAGCCACTGACAGATAAGCATATGGAGCAGATTGGTTATCTACCAGAGGAGCGAGGCTTGTATAAAAAAATGTCCGTTGGCGATCAGGTACTATATCTTTCACAGCTAAAAGGATTATCTCAGAAGCAAGCCAGAGAAAGGATTAATTATTGGTTCGAAAAGCTTGAAATAAAATCTTGGCTTGGACGCAAAGTAGAGGAATTATCTAAAGGGATGCAACAAAAAGTACAATTTATCATTACTGTGATTCATTCTCCGCGACTTATGATCTTTGATGAACCTTTTAGTGGTTTCGATCCTATTAATGTAGATATATTAAAAAATGAAATCATAGAATTAAAAAATAAAGGAGCTACCATTTTACTCTCTACTCATAATATGGAGTCTGTAGAAGAGCTTTGCGATGAGATAGTATTGATAGATAGGTCTAAGCTTATACTCTACGGAGAAGTAGATGAAATAAAACGGAAATTTAGTAAAAATCATTTTGAAGTCACTTTTGCTCACCCAATAGATGATAAAAAAATAGAAAACTGGCAAAAAAATCATCCTCATTTTACTATCAATAGAGTTAATAAAAATAATAATGACAAAAACACTATATCTATCACATCTAACTTGCCAATAAAATCTAATGAAATATTACTATTAGTAATAGAACTAGGAGAGATCATCTCTTTTAGAGAACAGCTACCTAGTATGCATGATATATTTGTAACTGTAGTACAACAAAAAGAAGAAATCTACGATCATGAAGAGCAAATTACCTATAATAATTAAAAGAGAATATCTAAATATAGTAAAGAAAACTAGCTTTATTGTAATTACATTACTTGGGCCCATAATATTAGCTAGCATATTTGTTATACCTATATATATTTCTCACATTAATGAAGCTCAAATATCAGTGGGTGTGATAGATGAAACAGGTTTTATATACAAGGGGCTCGAGACTAATGCTCTAGCTAGATACACTTTGTTATATCTGCCTGTAGACAGTGCTAAAAAGTTATTAGATGAAGACAAATATGATGCTATACTTTATATTCCTATCTCATTTATTAACTCACCACAGACACCACGTATATGGTCTAAAAATGCTATAAATCAATCTGTAATAAATAATATAGAATCAGTACTTAAAAGTGAATTAGAAAAACATAGATTAGCCTTATATGGTATCAATAATCAAATCCTCGAGCAAATAAATGCAGACGTAAAAGTAAATAATTATACTTATAAAGGGGGAGTAGAAAAAGTAGCTTCTAGTACTGTAGCTACAATTTTGGGCTTTGTAATGGCATTAATAATATATTTCTTTGTATTTATGTATGGCTCTATGGTATTGCGTTCAGTAATGGAAGAGAAGCTTAATAGAATTGTAGAGATCATTATCAGCTCTGTGAAGTCTATTCATCTAATGATCGGCAAAGTAATAGCAGTTTTGTTAGTAGGTCTTACACAATTTGTTACGTGGATCTTGCTAACAGTGTTAATCATTTTCGGAGTACAGCAAGCTTTTCCTCAACTTTTTAAATATACCGAGCCAGAAATCGTAAATATACAAACTAAAGGACTTACACAATCAGAGGCTCAACAAATAGCAAATGCTGCCAAATTACAAGAAAGTCCTTCTAATAATGCACTTTTAGCTTTAGCTAATATAAATATTCCATTATATCTTTTATTGTTTTTATTTTATTTTATCTTTGGTTATCTGATTTATGCAACGCTTTTTGCTGCTATAGGTGCAGCAGTAGATAATCAAGATGATACTAATCAATTTATGCTACCGATCACAATACCACTAATCTTAGCTATCATTTGTTTGCAACCTATATTTAACAACCCTACGGGCGGAGTTTCTATCTTTTTCAGCCTTTTTCCTTTTACTTCTCCTGTGATAATGATTGGACTCATACCTTTTAATCCACCATTATGGCTTATTATAACATCTATGGCTATCTTAGTGCTTACTTTTATACTATCAGCATATATTTCCTCTAAAATATATAGAATTGGCATACTTACCTATGGCAAAAAACCTTCATATAAAGAACTGTGGAATTGGCTCAAGAAATATTAATTTTTTTATGATTAGTAATTGCATATAATCATTAATATACAATTTTTTTGTTTTAAACTTTGATTTTCTGGATTTAAGGATTAGTTAAGAATGTATCTTATTTTGCAAAGCTAAAGTTCACTATCATTTAATTGTTTAATAAGTATTCCCGTTTTTATAGATTTATACGACAACATAGATATTACCGGTAGATTATTTTTATATTTGAAAAAATGATTTACCAAAATACAATAAAATTATTTTTATATATTTTTGCACAATAAAAAAAAGGAAATATTGTGGCTAAACAAAGTAAAGAAGAAAAAAAAGAAAAAAAATCTAGTACAAGTAAAAAAACAACAAATAAAAGTAGTACCTATACATTAAAAGGTAAAAATTTAGTAATAGTAGAGTCTCCGGCTAAAGCCAAAACTATCGAAAAATATTTAGGAAGCGATTTTACAGTATTATCAAGTTTTGGGCATATACGCGATTTGCCAAAAGGTGAGTTAGGTGTAGATGTAGAGAAAAATTTCGAACCTAAATATGTGATTATAAAAGGCAAAGAGAAAGTTATAAATCAATTAAGTGCTGCTAGCAATCAAAGTGAATTGGTATGGTTGGCTACAGATGAAGATAGAGAAGGAGAGGCTATTAGCTGGCATCTAGCCGAAGCATTAGAAATACCTGAAGATAAATTAAAAAGGATTACTTTTCATGAAATTACAAAATCTGCTATCGAAGAGGCTATTAAAAATCCACGAGGTATAGATTATAATCTTGTAAATGCTCAACAGGCTCGTCGTATTTTAGATCGTCTAGTTGGTTATGAATTATCACCTGTTTTATGGAGAAAAATAGCTAAAAATCTTTCTGCTGGTAGAGTGCAGTCTGTCGGATTGCGTCTGATAGTCGAAAGGGATAGAGAAATTGAAAGATTCGTTGCCGAAGAATCATATAAAATTTCTGGAAATTTTTTCTTATTAGAAAAACCAGATATTTTACTCTCAGCAGAGTTAAATCATGAATTTAAAAAAGAAAAAGATGCTTTAAATTTTTTAGAAAAATCTAAAAATGCAATATTTACTATCAAAGATATAAAGCAGCATCCTGCTAAGCGTACTCCACCACCGCCATTTATCACTTCTACTCTACAACAGGAGGCAGCTAAACAGCTAAGATTTAGCGTTTCACAAACAATGAACATCGCTCAGCAATTATATGAAGCTGGATTGATCACATATATGAGAACAGATAGTGTGACTCTTAGTAATTTAGCTCTGAATGCTGCTAAAGAGTTTATTACTAAAAATTATGGCGAAAAATATTATAAACGTAGGCAATACAAAAATAAAGTAAAGGGTGCTCAAGAAGCTCACGAAGCTATACGACCTACAGATTTATCTAAATCTACTATAGAGGCCACACAACAAATGAAAAGACTCTATGAGCTTATCTGGCGACGCACCATAGCTTCACAAATGTCTGATGCAGAATTTATAAGAGCTACCATTTCTATTGCATCTGACCAGAATAAACATCTCTTCTTAGCTAAAAGCGAATCTTTAGTTTTTGATGGTTATTTAAAAATTTATCAAGAAAAAGATGATGATGATGATGTAAAGGAAATCACCTCTGCAATAGATATTTCTAAATTTAAAATTGATGATAGATTGGACTTTAAAGATATAACTGCCAAGCAATCATTTACCAATCCTCCTTATCATTACAATGAAGCTGCACTAGTTAAAAAATTAGAAGAGTTAGGCATAGGTCGTCCATCTACTTACGCTACTATCATCACTACTATTCAGCAAAGAGATTATGTAGATAAAAGGAGCATCCCTGCTAAGGAGAGAAATATAAAAATTTATACTTTAGATAATTCTAAAAAAATAAAAGATACAGAAAAGAAAGAAAAATATGGTGGTGAAAAGCAAAAATTAATCTCTACAGAGCTTGGTAAGGTAGTTACAGATTTTTTAATGAAACATTTCCCTGATATCATGGATTATAATTTCACTGCTGAAATAGAAGAACGCTTTGATAAAATTGCCCTCGGTCAAGAAGAATGGCAAGATATGCTTAGAGATTTTTACAAAGATTTTCATCCCAAAGTATTAGAAGCTATAGAAACTTCTAGCAAACAACATATTTCTCGATTATTAGGAGTGGATCCTAAAACTAATAAAAATGTTTACATTACTTATACTAAGCATGGTATGGCATTGCAACTAGGCGATTATACTGATAACGAAAAACCTTCATATGTTTCTATAAATAAGAGACAAAATATTGATTTCAATAAAATAACGTTGGAAGAAGCTTTGAAGTTTTTTGAACTACCTAAAGAGCTCGGCGATTATCAAGGTAGTAAAGTGGTAGTAAACATCGGTAGATATGGTCCGTATGTTTTGTATAAGGATAAATTTTATTCTATCAAAAAACTAGATAAACCTTTGACAGAGTTTACACTCGATGAAGCCATCGAAATAATCAAACAACCTACTGGACTTATTAAAACTATTTCTGAAAAACCATTGATACAATTATTGATAGGTCGTTATGGACCTTATATTAAAACTGATGATGGCAATATACCTATACCTAAAGGGACAGATATAAATACTATCACCGATGATGAAATAAAATTTATCATAGAAAATCATAAAACCAAAAAAAATAAAAAATGAAAGAGCTTCAATATCTTTTCGAACCTTGCTTTTATGATTTTAGTTTTAATAATCATAAATCACATTTATATTCTAATGTTATCACTATAGATAAACTAGATGATAAGTCTATGTCTGATATTAATTCTTTAGCAATTATTAATTTCTCAATAAATACTGGGAAAAAAAACTTTATTAATAGCTTATATAAGCTTAGATCTTACCTTTATTCGTATAGAAAAATAGACAATGTTCAAATAATAGATCTAGGAACATTTATAAACAATACAGATGCTTTCGAAAATATTAATGGTTTGGCTTATGTATTATCTGATTTATTATTAAAAGGTGCTTTGCCTATAATATTGAGTGATGATAGATCTGTAGTATTAGCCATTCATAAAGCTTATGAGTTAATAAAAAGATTTTATAATTTGGCTTTTATTTTGCCTTTTATAGATGTGAATGCAGACAATCTGTGGGAACAATCTAAAGATCTTTTGCCGTGGCATAATGAAATATTTAAAGATAACAATCTACTAAATAATGCTACTTTCATAGGCTATCAGAGTTATCTGACTGATAATGAAGCACTAGAATGGGTAGAAAATAATTTTTATGATACACTCAGGCTCGGTGACATACGCGAAAATATTAAAGCTACAGAACCATATATTAGAAATTCGGATATCGTATGCTTCGATTTGAATGCTATGAAAAAAGCTGAAGCCCCAGCCACTATGCTCACTCTACCAAATGGATTATATGCAGAAGAACTTTGCCAATTAGCTTTTTATGCTGGTATGTCTGACAAATCATCTGTTTTTACTTTTTATAATTATTATCCTGATAAAGATTTGCAAGATCAGACCATTCAACTTTTAGCGCAAACTATATGGTATATCGTAGAAGGCGTTTCGCTTAGGGTAAAAGATTATCCTTTTACTGCTAAAACTCAAATGATAAAATATACTGTTATTATGGATTCGGCTGTAAAGGAATTGATATTTTATAGAAGTCCTCGTTCAGATCGTTGGTGGATAGAACTACCTATTTACAACACTTCGCAAATTCAACGGCATACTCTCATCCCCTGCTTGTATGAAGATTATTTAGCTGCATTACAAAATAAAATTCCTCATATATTTTGGAATGCTATTAAAAAATCTAAAAAATAATTAATTTCAGTATTTTCTGAAATTAATTATACAAAAAATACAAGTAAAACTGAAGAAAAAAAGATTTATGATTTGTATTTTAGAATTTATTTGTTATTGATTTTTATATATAATTGTTTTTAAAAAAAAAGCCTAAATCAAAAAATTTTATTTAAAATAATGATTTAAAAAATTATAAAGCTGTTGGCCTCTAAGATTTTTTGCAATGATGTTATAATTTTCGTCTAATAAAAAATTGTAAGGCACCACACTTACTCCATAAAGTTTTGCTGCTTCTGAATTCCAATATTTTAGATCACTTACGTGATGCCATGTGAGTTTGTCTGTATTAATGGCATTGATCCACGATTGTTTATCTTTATCTAAGGAAATGGCAAAAACTTCAAACCCTTTAGGATGAAAAGTTTGATATGCCTTTACTACTAAAGGATTTTCTTTTCTACATGGGCCACACCAGCTAGCCCAAAAGTCTACTAAAATTAATTTCCCTTTTATAGAATATAATTCTAATGTATCTCCATTGGGAGATGGTAATTTAATATTTGGTGCTTTAGAGCCTATACTTGTCCTAAGTAATGCTTGGGTTTTATTATGAAAATTTAAAACACCAGGGTGATGGGGATAATTATGTAGCAAAGCACTGTCTACAATTTTATATGTTTCAGCATAGCCATCATCTATATTTAATCGTTCAATAAAAAATAAATTTGCTAAACTACTTGGATTGCTTCTAACTATATTATTTATGTAAGTATTTTTGACATTATGCAAATTGATAAATTCCTGTTCTATTATTGCTTTTGTATCTATTGATTTTGTTTGAATATAAAGCCTTTGTAAGCTATCTAATTGTTTTTGCAGATTAGCAAGTATCCATTCTACTTCGTAAACCATAATACTCGAAGGAGAACCTTTTATTATTGGTTTATTTCCTAATTGATATGGGTTTAGTAATAAATGTACTTTCTCGCCAGGTTTTAAAACTAAGGCCAAAAAATTTGTTCTAATGTCGAAATACAATTTATAAATCTCTTCTGCAGATGTCTGCTCTAATGATATATAAAACGAATCTGAGTTGATAATAGGCACTTTTATGGTGAGTGCTGCAGGATTTAGATAATTTGATAAGGTGATTTCAGAATATTGAGTTGGAGAAATAAATTTACCAAATATTTCTATTTTTTGTTGACTTAATACTATTGACGGCAGCGCTGTCAATAGTATAATAAGAAGTTTTATATTTTTCCCCATTTTTTTATTTCAAAATTATATAAAGAATTTCAAACCATTCATTTTTTTATTACTTAACTATGTGAGTAAGATTTTCAGGATAACAGACATGTGTCAAATATAAACCTTGTGGTGGAGCAATTAATTTAATCTTGTTTTTATCTTTTTTAATCAGTAAATCATTAAATGTTTTTTCATCTATATCACCTAAACCTATTGAGGTCAATACCCCGACAATGCTTCTTACCATCTGTCTAAGAAATCTATTAGCTGTAATTGAAAAAATTATAAAATCTTTATGTTCTTTCACAATTATTTCGTGGATATTGCAATTATAATTTGATATAGGCATTTTTTTAGCAAAAGCACTGAAATCTTTGATACCGATTAGAGATGGTAATAATTTTTTTATATTATCTATATTCAAAGGTTTAGACATTTGCCAGGCTCTATTAATAAAAAAAGGATTTTTATTTTTAATAATCAAATAATGATATGTACGACTAATAGCCGAATATCTAGCATGAAAATCATCTTGCACACTATTTATATTTTTAATAGCAATCTCAGTTGGTAAAATAGCATTTAGATTATATAATATCCTATTAGGATTTTCTATATTAATATTTATGTCAAAATGAGCAAAAAAATTTATAGCATGTACGCCTGTATCAGTTCTGCCACAACCAATAGTAGTAAGATCTTGACGAAAAAATATTGTAAGTGCTTTATCTAATTCACCTTGAATAGTAGGTAGATTTTTTTGCTTTTGCCAACCAAAGTAATTAGTACCTACAAATGATAATTCAAGTAAATATCTCATTTTATAAAAAATCTAAAGCTACAAATAGCGATTAATGAATTTTATTATTTATTTAATTTTTTGAAAGATTATCATTCACTATACACATAGTATCACGTGCAATGACAAGTTCTTCATTTGTAGTTGCTACTACAATATAAGCATTAGAGTCTGTAGTAGATATCAGAGCATCTTTACCTTTTGCAGAATTATTCAAATTAGAATCTAATTTAATACCAAGAAATTCCAAATCAGAAGCTATTTTTTCTCTCATAAAGCTACTATTTTCACCTATGCCACCAGTGAAGATGAGCAAATCTAGCCCATTCATAGCTGCTGCATAAGCACCAATATATTTTTTTACGCGATATGCATATACATCCAAAGCTAATTGAGCTCGTTTATTACCATTTTTAGCTGCAGATTCTATATCACGCATATCGGGACTAAGACCAGAGATACCAAAAACCCCACTTTTTTTATTTATCAAATCATTAGCTTGTTTAGTATCTATATTTTCTTTTTCCATAATATAAAGTAAGGCTCCTACATCCAAGTCTCCGCAACGAGTTCCCATTATCAAGCCTTCTACAGGTGTAAACCCCATACTATTATCAATTGATTTACCATTTTCTATAGCAGTTATAGAAGCACCATTACCTAAATGGCATGAGATTATCTTTAAATCATCAATATTTTTACCAATCAATTTAGCTGATTTATCAGATACATATTTATGACTAGTACCATGGAAGCCATAACGACGAATTTCCATCTTTTCATAATATTCATAGGGTATTCCATAAATATAAGCATAATCTGGAATAGATTGATGAAAAGATGTATCAAAAACTGCTACTTGGGGTAATCCTGGAATTAATTGTTCGACAGCTAAAATACCTTTAAGATTTGCTGGATTGTGTAAAGGAGCTAATTGTATGCATTTACTTATTTCTGATTTTGTTTCATTATTTATGAGTACGCTATTTTTAAAATGTTCGCCTCCATGAGCTACCCTATGACCTGCAGCAGCTATCTCATTAAGAGATTTTATAACACCTAGTTCTTTATCTATCAATATTTTTATAATTATTTCTATACCTGCTGTATGATTTGGTATAGGCTGCTCATATATTATTTTTTCTTTTCCTATAGGAGTATGATTTACAATGCCCATTGGCAAACCTATCCTTTCTAGTAACCCTTTAGCTAGTACAGTTTCATCTGCTAGCATATCAAACAATTGATATTTAATGCTAGAACTACCACAATTAAGAACTAAAATTTTCATTTTTTTGCAAAGTTAAACAAGAATTAGAAAAAATAAAAATTTTAATTAATAAAACAATGAATCTGTTTTCATTTTTATATATTTATTTACAGAAAAGAGAGTTGATAATTCAGTTATCACTACACCTATTATAAATATAAATATAAAAAGAAATATAAAATGTTGTTGAGTAACAACTCCATTAAGTTCAGGAATAAGTTTATAGAGTTGATTTATTATTACTTCTAATCCTAGAATAGCTAATATAGATGCTAATACACCCCAGAATAGGGCATCTTTTAAGAAAGGTTTTTGAATAAATCCTTTCTTAGCTCCTACAAGTAGCATTGTTCTGATGGTAAATCTTTGGCTATATATTGTCAAGCGTATAGTCAAGCTTAGCAATGTAACTGCGATTGCTAAAATAATAATAGCTACTACAAGTGTTATGGTACTGAGGGTATTTTTATTTTTTTCTATTTCAGTTAGCACATTAGTAGGATAATACACTTCGTCTACAATATCTTTTTGTTTTATCTGAGTTACTAGATTTTTTATTACTTCATCATTTAAATAATCAGCGGATATAGTAGCCTCTAAGAGAGATGGCAAAGGAATATTTTCTAATTCTAATTTATCTGCAGATATATCACCTAACTCAGCTTGAAGTTCTTCGAGCATTTTCATTGATGGGATGTAATTAATAGCAGAAAATTTGCCTGTAGCTTCTAAATTGTGTTTTAGTAATGAGATCTCTACCTCACTAGCAGTAGGTTTTAGCATTATTTGTATAGTGAAATTTTCTTTTAATTTATTCTCTAGTGCTGTACCATGCAAATAGATAATACCTGCTATTCCTAATAGTAACAATACAAGGCTTAGAGCTAATATTAATATGGCATGAATGCCTCTAAATCTCATAATATATTATTTATTGTGCAAATATATAAAAATTTGAGATAATGATATTTTTGCCAATAACAGATTTATATATTTTCAATCATTTATATAAAAAATTGAATAGTCTACTAATAACGAGCAAGTGATACCTATTTTAATCTTTCTCGTTGTTTTTTAAACTTATTTTCTTTTAGTAATTTTACAAAAAAATATTATAAATGTCAAATATAACAGGAGAAGAAAAAAGAAACTTAGTTATTATTGGCTCAGGTCCTGCCGGGCTCACATCAGGTATTTATGCTGCTAGAGCAGATTTACATCCATTATTATATGAAGGATTAATCAGTGGGGGTCAGTTAATAAATGCTACATTAATAGAAAATTATCCTGGTTTTCCTGATGGGATACAAGGTATGGAACTTATGGAAAAAATAAAAAAACAGGCTATTAAATTTGGTGCAGATTTGCGTTTTTCATCAATAGAAAAAGTTGATTTTTTGCAATATCCTTTTCTTTTATGGGATGACAATGATATAGCTATTTCTGCCTTATCTGTAATCATCGCTACTGGATCTTCGCCACGACTTCTTGGCCTTCCTTCCGAAAAAGAATATCTAGGTTATGGAGTTTCTACTTGTGCTACTTGTGATGGTTATTTTTATAAAGGAAAAGTAGTAGCTGTAGTAGGTGGTGGTGATACAGCTGCTATAGAAGCTATTTATCTGGCTAATCTAGCTTCTAAAGTATATATTATACACAGACGTGATCAATTGAGAGCATGCACTTGTAATCAAAAAAAGATTTTTAATACACCAAATATTGAGGTTATCTGGGATAGTGTGGTGGAGGAAATAAAAGGTGAAACCAAAGGTTTTACTAAAAATGTCAATGCTATAGTTTTGAAAAATGTAAAAACCAACGAATTGAAAACTATTAATGTAGATGGTGTTTTCATTGCTATAGGTCATCATCCTAATACAGAATTATTTGAAGGACAATTGGAATTAACAAATGATAAATATATAAAAACTATTCCTGGAAGTACTAAAACGAGTGTAGAAGGAATCTTTGCTTGTGGTGATGTGAGAGATCCTATTTATAAGCAAGCTGTTATAGCTGCCGGTTCTGGAGCAATGGCTGCCATTGATGCACAAAAATTTTTGGAAAATTTTAATTTTTGATTTTTTATAAAATAGGGTGTGTATTAATTGTGTTTAGGTAATAAAATTTTTTATCGTATCTTTGTACTTATCAATTAAAAGTTAAAATGAAAAAAGAATATTTAGGATTAGAATATTATATATTTGATAATTTAGAAGAGTTAGATAAAAAAGATAAAGAATTAGTAAAAAATGCGATAGATGCTTCTACTCGTGCATATGCTCCTTATAGCAAATTTCATGTAGGGGCAGCTGTCAGATTATCAAATGATATTATTATTCAGGGAAATAATCAAGAAAATGCAGCTTATCCGTCAGGATTATGTGCTGAACGAGTGACACTTTTCTATGCTCATAGTCGGTATCCTAATGAAGTAATAGTAACTATAGCCATCTATGCTAATAATGAAGATAATACCTATAAAGACATTGTAACCCCTTGTGGAGCTTGTAGGCAAGTGATGGCTGAGATACAATCTGCTCAAAAAAAACCTCTAAGAGTGATTTTACTCAGTCCCACTAATAGTGGTATTATTTTGCCTTCTATTGATGTGTTGTTGCCTTTTCAGTTTGAATTATAAAAATATTTTAGATAAAAAATGAAAAAAATTAAAGCATACTTAATTTTAGTAATATTTTTTATTTTATCAATTATAGTTTGCTGCAAAAAGAATGTACCACAAGGTCATGTAAGCATCTCTGGTAGACTCATCGGTGGTGGAGGCAAGCCGTTGTATTTCGCTACTGTACATCCTAAAGAAATAGAATTATTAGATAGCTGCACTCTCAATGAGGAGGGTTTCTTTAAAATCAAGCTTGCTATAGCTCAACCACAATTTATTAAAGCATACAGCAATGATACTAATTTTATAATATTAGCAGCTCATCCAAAAGAAGATATCTACATCAGTGGTGATTATTATCAATTAGATGCTACATATTCAGTATTTGGTTCTCCTTCTAGTGAAATTATACATAAATATAGATCTTTTACACGTAAAAATCTCGAAAAATTGCACATGCTCTCCATCTACTGGGAAAATCATAAATATGATAATGATAATTTAAATATAAAAGATAGCTTAGATAGAAAAGCTTTAGAAATATTTAAAAATCAGAGAGATTCTGCTCTAGCTCTGATAAACAAAAATCCAGAAGATTTTGCAAATATTTTTATTATTTATCAATTTTTTATTAATCAACCTCTATTCGACGAATATCACGACTTAGAAATTTATCAATGGGTATTAAGTAATTTAGAAAAAAATTATTCTGACAATGAACACGTAATAAATCTAAAGATGAGGATCAATAAAATAAAAACCAAAATAGCAGAGCGTGATAGTATTTTAAGTAGATTAGCTATTGGTAAGCCAGCTCCAGATTTTGCACTGCCTTTATGGCAGTCTGATTCTGAGTTTGTTTTGTCATTAGAACGTGGCAAGTCTTTATTACTTCATTTTTTTGCTGGTGCTTCTCTATCAAGTGTAAAAGATATGTCTAAGCTAAAAAAACTTTTACCAAAACTCTCAAAATATAAAATTAAATTAATTACTATCTTTCTTGATTATGATATGGAGACCATCGCACGTGCAATTGATGGAGAGGGAATAAATTGGACTATTTGTTATGATCTTAGTAGCACACGTAGTCCTGTTGCTAAATTGTATGCTGTAGAGCAATTGCCTATGTATTATTTGATAGATGCTAATGGTATTATAAGAGATAAAGCTTTTACTGCTGACAGCATAAATGTTTCATCTATCAATACTATTCAATGAAAAAACAAATTTCTTATATTCCTTATTCACTAGCTAAAGAAAAAAAATTATATTTTATATCTGATATTCATTTGGGGATGCCTAATGAGAGCGATAGCAAAAATAGAGAGATTTTGCTCGTTCAATGGTTAGAACAAGTCTCATCTGATGCACAAGCAATTTTTATCTTGGGTGATTTATTTGATTTTTGGTATGAATACAAGTATGTTGTTCCTAAAGGATATACTCGCCTTTTGGGGCAATTAGCTAAAATGAACCACAGTGGCATAGAAATTCATTTTTTTGTAGGTAATCATGATATGTGGACTTATGGTTATTTAGAAAATGAAATAGGATTTAAAATATATAGTGATATTGCTGGATTTTATATAGATAATATACGAATTCTTTTAGGTCATGGAGATGGATTAGGGCCTAGAGATTATGGATACAAGGTAATGAAAAAAATTTTTAAGAATAATGTTGCTCAGAAATTATTTTCTATGCTCCATCCTTATTTTGCTTTTAAAATTGCTCATAGATTATCATCGACTAGCAGAGGTGATTATGAAAAGCATATCGAAGAGTTTAAAGGAATAGAAAAGGAATTTATCATTCAATTTTTAGCTTCTTTAGATGAAAGTATTAAGCCCGATATTGCCATTTTCGGTCATAGACATTTAAAAACGGATCTTCTAATAAATGATATTAGATATATAAATTTAGGTACTTGGCTACTAGAACCTAACTACGCACAATTTGATGGTAGCAATGTTTTATTAAAAACTTTTTTTAAATAATAGATAATCAAAATCATCCAAATAAATTGAATTAATTAGATACCCAATAAGTATGAGTATGAAACTGAGAAATGATGTTTCTAATCCTGAAATAAGTTTATATAAAAAATTTTAAGTGAGTATTTAGTTTTGTTTATAGGCATCTATTCTCTGTGTCTAATTATAAATATTATTAACGAAGCATTTAATTAAATCATTTTGTTTAAATTTAATAAATTTGTTTACTAAATAAATTTTTTGTGATCAAAATTGATTATATAATTAATAAAAAATTAAAATTAAGCCTGTGGATACTTCTGATAAGTGTTTTAGTATTTACTATTAATCATACATTTTATCCACTTTATCAGTCAATAAATAAAAATAATTTATCAAAAAAAGTTGAAAAACAATGGAATGAACTAAAAAGTTTTGTAAATGATACTGCTATCATTAAATTAATAATCAATAATGATTGGAGTAGTCTACAACAGGAGTTAGAAAATATTAATAATATAAAGGCTGGTGTTTGGATATATGATGCAGACAGTTTGATCTATTGGTCTACTAATGACTTTATAATTAATAATTTAACAGCGCAGCAATGGGTAGCTGAGAGTGAGAGGGGTATTTTTTTATGTTACAGCCAAGAGTTTGAAAATTATAAATTGATTTTGAGCTGGCAATTACAAGAAAGTTATCCAATTAAAAATAATTATTTAACAAATAAGATAAATAAAAAAATAGACCCATTAGCAGCTTTTGAATTAAAAATAAATAATAAAAATAATAATGTTTTAGAAAATTTAGAATTTATTCCTCGGGATATTCAGCCTACTAAAACTCAAAATTTCATTGCATTATTAAGTTTTATTTTGTTTTTATTTGGTTTGTATCTTTTGATTTCTGCATTGATAAATAAATGGAAAGCTAGTAATAAAATCTTTGTCCTTTTAATTTTAATATTAACGATTATCGGGTTATTATGGATACTTACTAATTTTTTATCTACCAAATATTATGTTTTTAATCCTTCATTTTTTGCATTATCTCTTATTTTTAACAATATAGGTAAAACATTTTTATTAGTGTGGCTAGCTGCTCTAATTATCAAGATTGCTATCAAGCTATTACCTAATGATTACAAAAGGCTTTTCTGTTTTGTAACCTCAATATTTTTCTCTGGTAATATTTTTATCTGGCTATCTCGCATATTCAATGCAACTGAATTTCCCTATAGCTATTATGAATGGATATCTACAAAAGTGGATATTATATTTGTAATAATTTTAGCTATATCCCTACTGGTCATATGGACATGGTCGATCAGATTGATGCTAACTCACAAACCACCCAAAAAAATAGTTTATAGTGGTTTTGCTTTTTATACAATTTTTTTGATTTTTTTATTAAAAAATCAAAATTTTTATCTTATTATCTCGATGTTAGGGATCTTACTTTGGCTGATAATGTACCTATTATCATCTATGAATAAGAAGTCGTTTAGGCGCTATTTTATTTATATTTTTAGTGGTATGATAGTAGCTATTAGTAGTTTTTTATTTATGCGAGTGCATCATCAGAGTTTTTCGAATTATTTACTCTTAAATGCTGTAAAAATAAGCTCTGAGCGAGATTTGATACTAGAAAATCACTTAAATGAACTCCAAACTGAAATATCTGCTGATAGATTTTTAGTGAATTATGCTAATAGCTTCGATACCAGTATGCAATGGCTGACACATATAAAAAATCACTACTTATCCTCATTTCAAGATCAGTATGATATCATAGGTTTCATCTGTAGTAGTCATGATAAATTTTTAAATAATAATTTAGAAATCAATTGCTGGCAATATTATGATAGCATAGTGGAGTATTCGCAAGCACAGCACATATCAGATAATTTATATTTCATTACTAATGCCAATATTACTTACTATTTATACAAAATCATGCTTCATAGTGAGCTACCACACCAATTATATTTAGAACTTTACAAAAAGAAACCTTTTAGACCAGAAGGATATTTAGAATTATTAGTAAATATAGAGGAAGAGCAATTACTCCCTGGACAGCTAGATTATGCTACATACTATAATAATACATTAATGCAGAGCTATGGTAATACAATTTTTCCTTTACAAGTAGATAATGAAATAGATGCAGCTCCTATTGGCAAATTATTTAAATATCATGATAAATACGCCATCAAAAGCGAAATAGACAATAATAGATTTATTGTGTTAGTGTCTAATCACACTTTACCAAATTGGTTGAGTATCTTTTCATTTTTTATTATAATAATTCTATTGCTTTATTTAATTTATTACATATTAATAAAAGGTATTAACATTAAAAAGATTTTTAGAAGTTATGCGGGTAGATTACAAATCACATTGATCAGTATTATTACTATTGTCATTTTGGTAGCAGGTATTTTGTCTGTCAAATATATACAAAACACATACTCACGGCAATTAGAAAAACAATGTTTTGAGCGCAATTATGGATTGTACTTATCATTACAAGACGAAATCGTAAAAAATAATATAAAAATCAACTCGACCAGCATAGATTCACTGTTATGGAAATATAAATACTCTTACTTTTCGGATTTACATTTTTATAATACAGATGGCACTTTATTATCAACGACACAATTTGCATTGTTTAACGATCATTTGTTAACAACATTGATAAATCCAGATGTTTATTGGACAAACAAATGGAAAAAGTATTGGTATTACTCAAATAAAGAAAAAATAAGTGAGTTTGAATATCGCAATACATATATGCCAGTATTTAGAGGTAATAATATAATAGGCATATTGTCTATACCTATGTTTAGCCAGATCACAGAATTACGGGGAGAATTGAGTGAGCTAATAGGTGCTTTTATAAATATTTATGCCATTTTACTCTTGATTTCTCTAATTTTTACTTTTTTAATAACACAATATATAAATAGACCCTTGCAATTAATAAGTAAAAGGCTAAAATCACTAAATTTATCTAAACAAAATGAAAAAATAGAATACAAAAGTAATGATGAGATAGGACAATTAGTAAAGCAATATAATCAAATGATAGATGAATTAGCTGAAAAAGCTGAAAAGCTGGCTCAGAACGAAAGAGAAATAGCTTGGAGAGAAATGGCAAAACAAGTAGCTCATGAAATAAAAAATCCTCTTACACCTATGAAGCTAAGTGTTCAATTTTTGCAAAGAATATGGAAGCAAGATAAAAAAAGATTTGAACAAGATATCGAAAAATACTTAACAACACTTCTAGAACAAATAGAACAATTATCTGAAATAGCAACAGCATTTTCTCAATTTAATAAAATGCCAGAACCATTAAGCAAGGAAGTAAATCTCATAACACTTTTACAAAATTTAGCTGCCCTGTTTCATAGTACAGATTATGATATTAATATTCATTTAGAATCTGATAAATTGACAGTAATAGGAGATGAGAGTAGACTAAATAGAGCTTTTACTAATATATTGCAAAATGCCGTGCAAGCTCTATCAAATGAAAGACGCGGAGAGATAAACATTTATGCTAAATCAGATAATAATAATGCTATAATTATAATTTCTGATAATGGTATCGGAATCGCCAATGAGATGCTAGAAAATATATTTGAACCCAATTTCACTACTAAATCATCTGGTACCGGACTAGGCTTAGCAATAGTAAAGCATATAATCGAAGACTTAAATGGTAAAATATTGGTAGAAAGTCTTTTAGGTGAGGGGACAAAATTTACGATTATCCTGCCATTGTGTTATTAGATGATAAAAAACATGTTGCAATTATAAAATAATTGGCTAGGCTAAAAAATAAATTATTATCTTTGATAAAAAAATGAGTGAACCAAATATAAAAACAAAATCACTTCCTAAAATTTTTGTATTAGATACATCTGTCATCTTGTATAATCATGAAGCTATTTATAGCTTTGATGACAATTTTATTGCTATTCCCATAACAGTATTAGAGGAATTAGATAATTTCAAAAAAGGAAATGAATTAATTAATTTCGAAGCTCGTGAATTTATAAGAATCTTAGATCAGATATCATATAATCATTCAATTAATGAATGGATACAGTTTAGAGAAAATGGGGCCTCTGTTAGAGTCATATTAGATGAAGGATCCGACCCTGATGCTAATAAAATTTTTGGTGGCCACAAGCCAGATCATAGAATTTTAAATGTAGCTATAAAGCTATCAAAAGAATTTCCTGATCGTAAAGTGATTTTGGTGTCTAAAGATATAAATCTTAGATTAAAAGCAAGAGCTCTGAATATAATGGCCGAAGATTATGAAACAGGTAAAATAAAAGATTTAGAAAAATTATATACTGGCAAAACTACATTAGAAATTGATGACAAATCTATAATAGATCTGATGTATAAACAAGGCTTTGTGGAACCAAATGAAATAGGCATCACTGATCCTGTCCCTAATCATTATTTTATCTTAAAATATAATAGCAACTCCGTATTAGGTTATTATAATCCATTAACACAAGTAATAGAGAAAATTGTCAAAAAACCAGCAGCACGTATTTATCCACGAAATGCAGAGCAGGTATTTTCTATTCATTCTATTGTCTCGCCTAATATTAAATTAGTTACATTGCAAGGTGTTGCTGGTACAGGTAAAACTTTATTAGCTTTAGCCGGCGCTTTAGAAACTAAAGATGATTTCAAACAAATATATTTAGCTAGACCTATCGTACCACTTAGTAATAAAGACATTGGATTTTTGCCAGGAGATATAAAAAGTAAAATAAATCCTTATATGGAGCCACTATATGATAATCTGCGTTTCATAAAATCTCAAAATAATAACTATGCTTTTCAGCAAAATATAGATAAGATGCTCGAAGAAGATAATCTAGTAATAGCCCCGTTAGCATATATTCGAGGTCGTAGTATCTCACATGTATGCTTCATAGTAGATGAAGCTCAGAATTTAACACCTCATGAGGTAAAAACTATCATCACTAGAGCAGGAGAAGGTACTAAAATTATATTTACTGGCGATATTAGACAAATAGATACCCCTTATTTAGATGCTCGAAGTAATGGATTATCATACCTCATAGATCGTCTAAAAGGACATCCCATTTATGCTCATGTAACCTTAGAAAAAGGCGAAAGAAGTGAATTAGCAAATATAGCAAATGAATTATTATGAATATAAAAATTGTAGATCTCGGTAATAAGCGATTCGATGACGCTTACCAGTATCAATTAAAAAAAGTTGATGAAGTTTTCAATAAGAAAAATGAACCTGATTTTATTGGTTATTTAATATTACTTGAGCACCCACATGTTTATACCCTTGGAAAACATGGTAAAGAAGATAATTTGCTCATTTCACCTCAATTATTAGAAAAGATTAATGCGGAATTAGTAAAAACTGATAGAGGGGGTGACATTACTTATCATGGACCAGGACAGATTGTTGGTTATCCGATAATCGATCTGATGAAACTAAAAATAGGACCCAAACAGTATGTTTATAATGTCGAAGAAGTGATAATTAATGTATTAGATAAATATGGAATAAAGGGAGATAGAATGAGCGGCTCTATAGGTGTATGGCTAGATCCTAATACACCAAAGGCTAGAAAAATCTGCTCTATCGGTATTCGAATTACTAGAAATATTACTATGCATGGCTTTGCATTTAATGTAAATACAGATCTAAAATACTTTTCATATATAAATCCATGTGGTATTACTGGCAAAGGAGTAACATCTATAGCTAAAGAATTAGGGTATGAGGTAGATATAAATGAAGTAAAAAAATATATTTTAGATATTTTTTCTGAAATTTTTAAAGTCGAAATTCAAAATTTATAATATTTTTGGGACTTTTTTTTTAAAAAAAATAAATATCTTTAATATATCAATTCATTTATTAATGTTATATACTCATTAATACTCTTATGCAAATTATCTATTTTATCATATAATTGTAATTCTTTTGCAAAAAATGCACGTACATTATCTCCTAATGTGATATTTATTTCACCTTGAAAAATTATTTCAATAAATGGTATGATATTCTCATCAATTTCATTTGTGATTATTAAGCATTTAATTTTTTTAATATCCATTTGCAAAACTCCAGCATATAAACCTATCGGTGGTACTATTTTTTCTATTTCATCAGTTTTGATTTTTATTTTTGTCAATTTATTGTCTAATGGGTTTATTTCAGTTACAACACCGAAAAAGGGAAAATGAGATTGTAAGTAAGCATTAGCTTTTTGTATCAATCCTTGGCTTAGAGCTTGTCTGATTCTAGTAGATGATACAGTCTCTTTTTCTATCTCTTGTTGTGGTATCTCCTCTACTTGAAATCCAAAATATTGTTGTAATTCATATAAATATTCATAGTCACCTTGTTTGTCGTAGCCGAAATGATGATTAAAACCAACTACTATGACTCTAGCGTGCAATTTATTTACTAAAAAATTTCTAACGAATTGCTCAGCGGTAATTTTAGAAAATTCATTAGTAAAATGTATTATAAATAGATGATTCAATTTAGTCTCTTGTAATAGATGTATTTTTTCATTTTGAGTGCAGATCATTTTTAAATTTTTACCTAAGGTATCAGGATATAATACTTTGCGAGGATGAGGATAAAAAGTTATCAGTACAGACTCACCATTTACTTTTTGACTTAATATATTTAATCTTTTCAATATAGCTCTGTGTCCAGCATGCACACCATCAAAAGTGCCAATCGTTACAACAGGATTAGATATTTCAAAATCTTCATCAAAGCTATAATATATATGCATTTTTATTTTTTTAAAAAAAAATACTTACTCATTTATTTAGCATTTACTTTTTTTTAATTATTTTGGTTCTATTCAATAAATTGTGTAAAGTAAGCAACTTTTTCCAAAGATGTTATCATATCATATTTTTCTAGATATACGTTGGATGGCACTTTTAAAGGCATAGTAGTGAAATTTAATAATCCTTTAATGCCTGCCTTAATTAAAATATCAGCTACTTCGTTAGCTACATTTGTTGGGACTGTCAATATAGCAATATTTATATTTAACTTTTTTATTTGTTCTTCTGCTTCATTGATAGAATAACAAGGTATACCACAACACATTTTATTAATTTTATCCTGGTCATTGTCAAAGCAAGCTATTATTTGCAAATATTTATTTTTATTTTTTAAATAATTGAGCATTGCACGTCCCAAATTACCAACACCTACTAGAGTAACATATTGTACTGTGTTACCATCTATTATAGAATTTATCTTTTCTATTAATTGTTTAACTTCATAACCCCTTCTAAGTGTACCGCTATGTCCTATTAACATCATATCCCTTCTTACTTGTTCGGGAGTTATATGAATCAGATTAGCTAATTCATGTGAATAGATATAATCTTTTTGTTGAAAATTTAGGTTTATCAATACCCTTCTATATTTACTTAAACGTTCTATTGTTTTTTCTGGTAATATCATATTAGTGAAATTTATAATTAATAAAAAAGACTTTTAATTATCAATAAAATTTTTAGTTTTATTATCTTCTATTTTAGGTAAAATAATGGTAAATTCTGTGTATTCATTAACTTTGCTCTCTACCTCTATAGTTCCATTATACAATTCTATCATTTTTTTTACGATAGAAAGTCCCAGTCCAGTACCAGATAAACGACGAGATTTAGCATCTACTGTTCTATAGAATTCATCAAAAATATGTGGTAAATCATTTTCATTGATACCAATACCTGTATCTTTTATTTTTATTATTATATTATTATCATTTTCTTCGCCTTTTATTATTATTTTACCGTTATTTTTATTGTATTTTATTGCATTATTTATTAAATTATTAAATAATATTTCCATTTCATTTTTACTAGCAAAAATATTTAATGGACTTTTTATATCTATATCGAAAGTTATAGATTTTTGAATAGCTAATGGTCGTTGACTATCAATAGAAAACATGATAATTTCTTTTAATGATAACAATTCTTTTTCTCCTATAGTGCTTTCGGCTTGCAAATTAGTGAAGTCTAGAAGATCCATTATCAGAGTTCTCATTTCTTCTAATTTATTAAGCATTTTGTCTATTAATTCCATATAATTATCTATATTATCACCTAATTGCTTTTCTTTTATCATATAAATATATCCTTCTAGGGTAGTTATGGGGGTTTTGAGCTCATGCGACAAAATAGAAAGAAATTTGAAGCGTATTTTTCTAGCTTCTTTATCCATATCTTTTATTATACTATTTAGATATATTTGTTTGCTAGCTATCTCGATAGCATTTTTTAGTTCCTGTGGAGTAAAAGGTTTGGGAATGAAATCAAAAGCTCCATGTTTAGTAGCTTCTAATGCTATATCTAATGAGGCAAAGGAAGTAATGATTAGTATTTTAGTATCAGGATAATGCTCATTTAGATAAGGCATAATATCGATACCTTGCATTCCTGGCAATTTATTATCTAATAATATAATATCCATGTGAGTATCAGACAAAATTTCTAAAGCCCTCTCAGCACTCTCTGCTTCATATAGCGATAATTTGATAGGTTCATCTAAAAATGGAAAATCTATCCGATGTTTTTCTAATGCTCTTTTTATTGCCATTCTAATGCCTTCTTCGTCATCTACTATTAAAATATTGTATATCATAACCTTTATTTTTTATTTGTTAATAATTGTTGGATTATTTTATTTAATACCTCAGGCCTGATACCTTTTTCACAATATTTATCTATAGGCATTAATTCTGGCGAATTATCAAATTCATTAGAAAGTGAATACCCTGTTTCATTAGTGATAGCAGTAAGTAATATAATAGGTATGTCTGGATAGTTTGATTTGATTTTTCGAGCTAATTGTAGTCCACTATCTTCCTCTTCCATCATCAAATCTATGATAGCAAGATCAAATTTTAAATCTTTCAGACGACTTTCAGCTGATCTTTGCGAAGGTAAATATATTGTATTATAACCAAATTTATTTAGATAAAATAACATTTGATCAGAAAAATCGGGATCATCATCTACTAATAAAATTTTTATTTTTTCCATAATTTTTATTTTTTTTTTAAAACTACTTAATGATATCATATTTTTGGCTTTAATAATATTTTATTTTTTATATAAAATTATTAATTTTTACTTTGAGGTATAAAGATATAAAATTTAGTATATGTAGGCCCTTTAGACGGATCAGCATTGCTTTCCACTTCTATTTTGCCCCTATGCATTTTAATGATTCCATAAACGGTAGCCAAACCCAACCCCGTCCCTTTGCCCACGGGTTTAGTTGTAAAAAATGGTTCAAAAATTTTTGATAAATCACTATCGGGTACCCCAACACCATTATCATATACTGAGATTGCCAAATAGTTATCTTTAGTCTGAGCTTCTAATATGATTTCACCTTTTTTATTGCCAATAGCATCTATTGAATTTTGAATAAGATTAGTAATGGCTTGTAGCATTTGTTCTATGTCTATATATCCTTCGAGATCTGGCGGATCAACTTTGGTTTTTACTGTAATATGTTCAGGTATTATAACAGAATTAATAGCTTTATCAAATAGATTTTGTATATTTATTTTTTCATAAACAACTTGATTTTTTCTAGCAAAATTAAGTAATCCTTTAACAATTTGCCTACATCTCTCGGCTTGCGAGACTATCATTTCTAGATCTTTTCTTTTAGGGTCATCGGGCGGACATTCTTCATAAAGAATATTTGCGTACATTATTATAACACCGAGGGGATTATTGAGTTCATGAGCTATGCCAGCACTTAATTGTCCCATAGTTGCTAATTTTTCAGTTTTTTTCAGAGCTTCCTGGGCATCTCGCAATTCTTTGTTTGAGATATTTAATTCTTCTAATAGGCTATGCAATCTGTCTATAGTATATGGAAGGCACATCTCGGTTTCAGCTATACCTTTTATTATCGCTATAGCATGCTCTCTACAAGTATTGTATCCACAAGCACCACAATTGAGTTCATCTTCGGGAGTAGATTTACCTAATTCAATTAAAACAGATCTGATTTCCTCTTCACTTGGTATTAAATCTTCAATAGGGGAGGGATAATATTCTACAGATAAATCAAGTGTTTCCATCCAATAGTTTAAATTATTTTCCCATTCTTCCCAATCAATATTTTTTAATTTTCTTTTAACATAATTAGTAACGAAAGCCTCCTTAGCAAATCTATTACTCAAAGAAGTAGTTCCTGGCCCCATTATGCAGCCATCACAACACAAAAGTTCAAGGTTTTCTTTGCCCCAAGTTTTTGAATAAAATTCTTTCAGAGCTTCTTGAAAATCTTCTCTGCCTTCAGCAGCTATTATATTACTTTTATAGAGTTTATCATCAATGTCTACAGCTTGTATCAGCCCTCTAGATACAGGAAATATGGCTCCTAAACCTCCATAAGGAGGGTCGAAAGTTGAAGGTTCTATATTTTCTATTTCAATATTATGTTTTTGAATTAAACTTCTAAGTTCACGATAAGTAATTTTGAAATCCACCTCTTCCCAATCATCTTTTTTGGCGATACAAGGTCCTATAAAAATAGTTTTAATATTATAGTCAAACATATTTTTTACTACTCTATTCATTGCATTCATAGGCGAGCATACAGGTAATAAATTTTCTGTCAGTTCAGGATAATATTTTTTAACAAATTTCACTATTGCAGGGCAATCTGAAGTGATATATTGCATATCTGGATTAGCTTTTATTAGTTTTTTAAATGTATGAGCTACTAAGTCGGCACCGAAAGCCACTTCGTAAATATAGTCAAAACCAAGTTTTCTTAATAAACCTACAAAATTATTATGAGTTTTGAAATCAGAAAATTCGGATGGGAAGCTTGGCGCTACTAATGCAGCTACTTTTTCATTTGTTTGTAAAAGCTCATCGACCTCATCAGAGTGCTTTACAAAATCTTTGGCGCCTTGACTACAAACTTTTATGCAGTTGCCACAGGTAATGCACCTATCTGGTAAAATATCAGCTTGCCCGTTAAATATCCTTATAGCTTTAGCTGGACATTCTCTAACACAAGTATAACAAACCTTGCATCTATTTTGTACTGTAAAAACTAATTGATGATATTCTAATTTTCTTGTTTCCATAATTTCTCTTGAATTATTAAATCTTCATTAATATTATAAATTTGGGTGAGCAAGGGATTTCTTGAGGATAAACTTTTATTTGTAGTTTTAAATATTTCGAAAGTTTTGCCTCCACCATTAATGCATCCATTAGCACAGCTCCAGCATCCTATTAATGCTAAATTTGTTTTTAAAAATTCATGATCAAAAAAATTTGCAATCTCACTTATTGTATTAATGCTTATTAAAGAATAATTTTTATTTTTTAATCTAAAATTATACTTTTTATTTTCATTTTTTCCTGTTAAAAAACTATTAATTTTTGAGGGTTTATCTATTTGTATATTGGTTTCATCTAAAATTAATTTTAATAAATTATACATTGATATATCAGCATACAGTCCGCCGATAGAATATGAATAGTTTTTTTTAGCTTTGATGTTAGGAATCAAATTTTTTAATTGTTCTAATGTATAGCCATTTCGCAATAAATATTTTAAAAAATCTCTTACATTAGCAACATAAATTTTGTGCTCAGTATTACTATAATTTTGAAAAATATCATTTTTGTAAGCCGAACAATTAGTGAGTATCAGGATAGGATTACTTTTATTAGTCAATCTAATTGCAGCCTGCATTGGGGAAGCTAAAGGACTGATAAATTCAATTAATTCTGGATATTTTTGTTTAATATATTCTATACTGACAGGACATAAATTAGAAATGATAGGGTGTTTTCTATCTTTTAAAAGTTGAAAATCTAAATATAATTTAGCATCTATTAATTCTCCTAAATTAATTAATTTTTTAAAACCTAAGAATTGACATAAATAATTAAATGATAAAATAGGATTTTTTGTAAAATTACTATTAATCTGAGACATCAAGTTGTAAACAGCAGCAGAGTCAAATATTAAGGTAGTATTTTGTGGATCTATCTCCACATTATCAATGTATGATTTTTCATATAAAGCACTAGTAGGACAATGATAAGAGCATTGTCCACAGTAGTAACAATTAGATAAATTTATAGGTTTATCCAAAGAAGAAATAATAGTTTTTTTAGTACCAATAAAAGCATGATTAAATACATTGCAATGCATCATTTCATTACAAATTTTAACACAAATACCACAAGAGATGCATTTATTTATATTTTTAGCTATCACAGGACTAGATATATCTTTTTCCTTGGAATCGGTAATCACATGTCTCCAAATAATTTCGTTTACACCATATTGATATGCATAATTTAATAAACTGCAATTAATAGCCTTAGGACATGTATTACATTCTAATGAATGTTGTGACAAGATTAATTCTAATATATTCTTACGAATATTTATTAGCTTCGGAGTATGAGTGTAAACCTGCAGTGGTGTGTTTACATCAACAGTACAAGCTTGAATAGGATTATTAAATCCATCAATTTCTACCATGCACAATCTGCAAGCATAATTTGGGGAGTAATTTTCTAAATAGCAAAGATGTGGAATATCATAGCCTAAAGAAAGTAAAGCATTTAGTAGATTTTCCCCTAGATCTACTTTGTATTTTTGATTATTTACTGTAATATTAATTTTCATTTTTTTAAATTTATAGCTGAAAACTTACAAACTTTTTCACATAAACCGCAGCCTACACATTTACCATCTAAAATAACAAATAGATTTATTCGTTTTTCTATTATAGCATTTACAGGGCATTCTACTATACAAAGTCCACATCCAGTACATGCATCTTCATCTATAATATAATTTCTCAATCCTACACATTGATAAGAACGACAATATTTATCAAATATATGCTCTTCGATTTCATCTTTGAAAAAATTATATGCTGATATGAATGTTTGCGAAAGACTTTTGCCTAATGCACATAGTGAAGATTCAGTAACAGTACGATCTAATTTATTAAATGATAAAATAGTTTTTAATCTATATAAAGGAAAATGGGGAATTTGGGGATTATTAGCTAATGATAGATAACTAATCAGCTCAGACCATACCCTAGATCCATATAAGCATGGTATACATTTACCACAACTTTGCTCTGTAAGTATTTCTGATATATGTTGTAAAAGTTTAACGATACATTGCTCTTCTGAAAAAGTAAAAATAGTAGATGTACCTAAATAATTAGTTTGTTTTTCTAAATCATAAAGAGATTTATCCAAGTTATCTAGATCAAAAAATCTCCCAGTAACTCCTCCAATGTGAAAGCCTTTTATTTTATTTGAATTATTAAGTCCACCACCTATTTTGTTTATTACCTCATCTATACTGATATCCATAGATATTTCGTAAACGCCATAATTATTTATTTCTCCACATAGAGTTACTACTTTAGTCCCTTGCTTCGAAATGGGGGCGTAGATTTCAAGAGATTTATCAGTTTTTATTATTTGAGAAATATTTGCTATAGTCTCTACGTTATGAACTAAAGTGGGCTGTCCCCACAAACCTAAACTAGTGGGATATGGCGGTTTATTAGTAGGAAAAGGCATTTGAGATTCTAATAAATGTATAAGGGCAGTCTCTTCACCTGTAATTAACATACCAGGTGTCAACATTACATCAATAGATAAAGAATTACCAGTATTTAAAATATCATCACCTAATAGACCTAAATCTTTGGCTTGGCTGATCAATTTACTAAAAGCTTCATAAACATCTAGATAGTCTTGATGAATAGCTATTATGGCGTTATTAATATGCAAAGCATAGCAAGTGGTTATTATACCTTCTAGAATCATTGTAGGATAATATCGAAGTAAAAAATAATTACTTAGACTACTAGGTCCGAATTCGTTAGCATTTATTATTAAATATTTTTTTTCTGCTAATTGCTCATCTATAGCTTGCCACTTGATTTCTATAGGTAGAGTACCTGAACCTCTACCGATAAGCTTACTCTTAAAAATTAAATCTTTTACTTCTACACTACTTTTTTTATTATATAGAGAGACGATGAAATCAATATTTGTATTGTCTAAAATTGTATTGTCTATTATCCAATCATCTCCAGAAAAAGAATTTGTCAAAAAGGGCACTATCTTGTCATACCAAGGCATTTGAGTTATTATAGGGATATGGGGCCAGCTTTCTCCATAATCATCTAATTGTATCCAAGGTTTCAAACTAGTTATATCAAGATTTACAACACATTCTATTATCCATGGTATTAACTCAGGTTCTAAATTTCTGAAACATAAAGTACGCTTGAGTGGATGTTTTATCCATACTAAGGGTTCGGCATACAAAAATCCTTTTAATCCAGTATTAGGAAAAGTTTCTATTATAATAGCATCATCATTAGGCGATAAATCTGTACTATGATTTTTTAAAATAAAATGTTTATCTTGAGAGAGCAGAGACAATAACTCTTTTTCCCATATATTTTGCAATTCTAATGAGGTGATAGCATAGCCTAACTGAAGCTTTATAGTGCTCATTTTTTTATAATTTTTTCTTTAATATTATTCAAGATTTTATAAAAAGCTGAATTTATATTTAATTCTATTTGATCTGTATGGCATTTGCCATTACATTTATGAAATTTTATAATTGGTTTTTCTGACTCATTTCTAAATTGGTAATTAACTTCATTTAAAAAATTTTTACCATATTTTAGGTAGCAATTCCACCCTCTACACATAACTATGTCATAATTGATATCGGATATTAATAAATCAGGGAAGCAAGTAACCACAAAAGCATAAATCTCCGATGCAGGCTGTTTAAAATAAATTTCTAATTCATCAAAATGGGATTTAGAGAGTGCATATGGCTCTAACATTATTTTAGCACAAAAATCTATGAGAGAATTAGGATATACGTGCCATACTTCCTTAAATAATTCATTTATGGTAAAAGGTAAAATTATTCTCATATTGTTTATCAAATAACATTGTTACAAAATTAACAAATAAATTTGAAATAATAATACTATTTTAAATGTAAAAATATTTATAAATAAGCAGAAATAAACTATGTAAAAGAAAAAAGTTTAAAAATCATAAATAACAAAACAAATATACAATAAATCTTATTTGAAATTCCATTTTTTGAATAACTATATATTTATTTATCCGATCAATGATGTAAATTATCAATTACAGATTAGATCTTAATAAATCTAAGTATTTAAATAATTTTTTATATTAATTTTAAATTTTAATTTTGCATAATTAACTTACGAATATATTAAGGGAAAATGAAATATTCAAAAAAAATCAAATCTACAGATATCATTATAGACGAAAAAAAACAATTTATCAATAAATATAACTTTGTCATTATTCCTATATTATTAATATTTTTAAGCTTTTCACTTAGTAATTGTAAAATAAAAGATACTAATAAAACTTTGCAAGCCTCAGTAGAGATACAAAATCTTTTATTAGATGCACAAAAATGTTTACTACTAAATGAGTTAGATCAAGCAAAAGAGATATTATTTGACATTATCAGTAAAGATCCTAAGCAAGATGTTGCTTATTATCTACTTAGTAAATATTATGAGCTAAACAATAAATGGGATAGCGCAAATAAATATATCGATATTGCTATCAAATTATCACCAGAAAATGTTTATTATTTAGAACTAAGTGCCAATATACTGGTTAAATTAAGAAAATACCGAGAAGCTGCACAGCGATATGAGATATTAATATCTAAGAATCCTAAAATATTAGATTATTATTTAAATGCTGCACAAATGTATTTAATAGCTTTTATGCCAAATAATGCCTTAGAAATCTTTACGAAATTAGAATCGCAGCATGGCTTTATACCGGAAATAGGTTTTTATAAATATCAAATATACTCATTGCTAGGTAAGAGTGATGAAGCTCTAGATGAGCTATGGAGATGTATACAATATGATCCGTCTAATTTGGATTACAAAAAAGAATATTCCTCATTTGCAATAGAAAAAGGTAAAATAACAGCTCTCTACCGTTTAGTGCAATGGTATAAACAACGTGATAGTACCGATGGGTATGCAGCGCTATTCGCTGCTAATTATTATTTTGCAATTAATAAAGTAGAAGAGTTAAAAAAAGAATTGTTAATAGCTATCAAGGACCCAAGAGTCGATTTTCAAGACAAACTGCAAGTGATATTAACAAGCATAGAAAACCCCAATATAGATGAACAATTTATACAACAATTATTTTATCATTTAGAAGATTTACATAGCGATAAAGCCGAAACTTTTAATATCATAGGTTTTTATTATCAAGCACAAAACATTTTAGACACTGCTATTGTTTATTTCAAAAAAGCTCTTGAGTTAGACTCTACTAATGACGCGACATATAGAAATCTCATTATGTCTTATGAAGCTAAAAATGATTATGATAGTATGCTATTTTATGCTAATAAAGCGCTTAATTTTTACCCTGATATAGGCGAATTTTACTTTTATGCAGGTTATGCTGCCTTTATGCAGAAAAAATTTGAAAAGTGCATTCCACATTTAGAAAACGCACTCAGCTATATACCTTCTAAGAATAAAGAATTGCAAAATATTATTATAGAATTACTAGCTAACGCTTACTATGAAACAGGAGAATATGCCAAAGCATTCGATTATTTCGAAAAAGCAATAAAAGCTAATCCAGCGAATCTCGTACTCAAAAATAATTATGCATATTTTTTGGCTCAACAAGATACTATGATGGATAAAGCATTAAATTTAATAGATGAGGTTTTACTAACAGAACCTACTAGATTTTCTTTTATTGATACTAAGGCTTGGATTTTATTTAAAATGAAAAATTATGATGAAGCAAAAAAATGGATAGATAAAGCTTTGATGTATAATGATTCGGATCCAGAAATTTTAGAACATGCAGGTGATATTTATTATCATCTAAATCTAATAGATGATGCAGTGCAACTATGGCAAAAATCTAAGGAAAATGGAAATAACTCTGAGATAATCAATAAAAAAATAAATGATAAAAAATATTATGCGTTTTAAATTTATTTTATCTATTTTGATAGTTTCTCTTGTTTTTTTTAGTTGCAAAACTTCTAAATCACCTCAGCAATACTCTCAGGATAGTAAATTTATATCTATAGAGTCAAAAGACACCTTTGTATTAGTAAATAATACTAGTTATAATAATATATCTTTAAAAACTAATGGTATTTTTAATTATGAAAATAAAGAAATCAACTTCAATGCAAATATCATCATAATACACGATAGTTTAGTATGGATGAGTGCCTCAGTTTTGCCGGGAATAGAGATATTTAGAATTTTAGTAAATAAAGATAGCATCAAAATTATTAATCGATTTAGTAGAGAATATTACACAGACTCATTTGAAAAAATTTATGAAAAAATTGGTATTTGTATAAATTTTGATGTTGTAGAAGCATTATTGGTAGCTAATGATTTCATTTCTTTTAACCATGAAATTATTCAAAAACACACTGATTCATTATTTACTAACTATACTATATCTAGAAATATTATTATCGGTCCTGATGATAAGAATTGTAATTTATTACAAAATCTAAAAATTTCTAATAATTCCTTAAAGATAGTACAAAATGAACTAAATTATTGGAATAGAGACAATATAAGTATCTCGATTAAATATGAAAAATATGATTTAATAGGTACTATGTTATTGCCTACTAATATTAATATAGAATTAAAATCTTACGAAAATCCATTAATTATAGCTAAGGTGCTCTTTAAACAAATAAAATTAAATCAAAATGTATCTACACCTTTTAATGTACCAAATTGGGGTAAATAATTTTAACAAATAGCCTATAACAAACAACATATAAATCTAAACTTATAACTTTCTAAAATCATTCCCCTTTGCTTTTTATTTTATATTAATTTTTTTAAACATTTCTAATAGCTACGAAATCTTTATCTATTCTTTTGATAGGTATTCTAGGCAATAAAATAGCAATAGATAAAAGGAGTAAGATAATGAAAAAATAATCTCTAACTTTGAATGCAATAGGGTAAGCTATATGTCCTACCATATCGCCTCCATGCATAGGTACAATCCCAAATTGTAACTGTAAAAAAGCTATTATACTACCAAGTAAGAGACCTATGGCTCCACCTCCTAATACAATCATAGCACCTTCTCTCAAAAAAAGTTTTTTTAATTGCGAAATATTCATACCTAGAGCATAAAGTGTTTGTACACGCTTTTGTTTATCTAACAATAATAACCCCAGTGAGCTAATAATATTTAATGAAGCTATCAAAACAATAAACGCTAATAATATAAAAACTATCAAGCGTTCATTTCTTAAGATTTTAAATAAAAGTTCGTCTTGCTCGTGTCTATCTTTTACTATAAATCCTTCAGGCAATAAATTTGCAAGTTCTTTTTTCACTTTATTGATATTTGATTTATCCGAAATGCCTATTTCTATATTAGAAAATTTATTAGCTATTCCAAGTAAATATTGCACTTCATCGATAGGAGCATAAATATAAATATTATCATAATCTTGATTGATAGCAAAGATACCAGAAATCATACATGCTGATTCAGTGAAAAGCGTAGTAGCTGATACCTGAGAAGAACTTTCTTTAATAGAATATATATACAAATACTTCGAATAATCCTTAATATTAACATTCAGATTATGGGCTACTCCACTACCTAAAATTGCTGCTGGGATAGAGTCGTACAAGATTACCTGAGGCTCACCATATAATAAATATGGGGCAATATTTTTTGAATTGTAACCATTAGGATTTATTCCTTTCACTTTAACGACTAACTGCTCATCATCATATCGGGCAAGTGCAGTGGCTTCTAATGTTGGTTCTATAGATGCTATACCATTTATTTGTTTTATATAGTTTAGATCCAACTCATTTAAATCAAATGGTTTGCCATCAGCTTTAGAGATACTAATATCGGGATAAATTACCTCTGTCATAGAGACTATTACATCTTCGAAGCCATTAAATACACAGATTACTATTATGAGTGCAGCTACAGCTATCATTATACCAAAAAAAGTAACATATGTCAAAATATTAATTAAGCTATATGATTTTTTAGATTTCCAAAATCTATAAGCTATCCAATAAGAGAGCAAAGAAGACTTCATTATTTATTTAATATATTGTCAATTTTTTCGATATAATCTAATGAATCATCAATAAAAAATTGTAAATCGGGCATCCATCGAAGTTGGTGTCTGATTTTTTGAACCATTAAATTTTTAATTTGTGGTTTTAGAATTTGTATTTCTTTTAAAACCTCATTTTTATCAGCTATGCCATAAATAGAAAGATATACTTTGGCTAGCTTTAGGTCTGCAGTTACTCGAACTACTGTAACTGTAATCATAGCATCTCCGAACCACTCTTTTGCTTCATTAACAAAAATCTCTGATAAAGCTCTTTTAATTACACTAGCTACGCGTTGTTGCTTGATGGTCTCCATATTAAAGATTTATTATTATTAAAAAAAATTTTTTTTAACAAAATTAATTATACTTATTGAATTAATTATTAGGTTAATAATATTTTAGCAATATCCTTGTTGCATACATAAATCAAAAATATATATTTATGATGATAGTTTCACTACATAGACATTTTTAATTATACTGTTCATAACGATACTTTTGGAAAATTTCTAATTATAAAAATAACTTTGCAGTAATTTTTTTAGTTTTTTTGAGATATCTAATCGCAAAATAAGTAAATATTAAAACAAAAATAATTGAAATAAAATATGGTAGTGAGTTTATAAAATTATTAAGATAAAAAACATAATACATTTTCATTATTAATAAAGTAGCTGCTAATAAAGCTATAAAAGTAGTTGTATATTCTTTAATTAAAACCCTTTTATAATTAAATTGTGTGGAATTTATAATTTTTGAAATATTTTTCATATTAGGAATCCATCTATTAACATTTTGCTTATATTCTAAATATTCATTACCAAATTTTTTTAAAAGAAAATCTTCTTCAGCTAGAACAATGCAATAATAAATAAAAACAAAAAGTGGGAACATAATGAGTAAAAAAATTAATGAGTTTGATAAAAATGCCAAGCCACATATTTCAATTATATTCCCTAGATAAAGTGGATTGCGACATAGTGAAAAAAGTCCATCAGTATGCAATTTGTCAGCATATATATATTTATTTTTACCTGCCCTATTAATGTTGACTAAGCCTATAGTAAAGTATCTAATACCAAGTCCTATAAAAAGCAATATTAATCCTAAAATCAATGGTATAGTAAATGAAGGAAAAATTTTAGGTGATGGAATAAATAAAATAAAATAAAAGAATGGGAAAATATAATTACGATAATGAAAAAATAAGGAACCAATTTTTGTTTTTATTGAAGTTTTTGGATTTATTTGCTTTTTTTCGATGAAATTATCTGTGCTTTTGGTTTTACAATTTTTATTATTTTTTGACATAAAACATTAAATTTTATACAAAAATAATTTATTTAAATAATATAGAGATTATTATATATCTATAAGATCTTTTACCTAATGTTAATTAAATCAATAAAATCAGAGCTGTTTTTGTTATGTGTTATTATTGTTAATATTTAGGTAATAGCAGGAAGCTTATTTTAATAAAAAATAAAGGGAATTGAATAGTTGTAATTAAATGTTTAAGTTTTTCAAGTTTATATGTTAAATAATTTTTATATTTTTACAAAAATTTTAGGCTATGAAAAAAATTGTAGAAAACACCAGCAAATACCTCGCTATGAGTAAGGAAGAGAATAAAGAATTCTTAGACAACCTTTATTCATTAATGAAAAAATTAGAAGCCGATGTAGTCGATTATCAAGGCCTAAAAATACTCAGTGCCCCACCACTATGCCCAGACTGTCGAAGCAATCACATCATTAAAAATGGCTTACAAAATGGGATGCAAAACTATCGTTGCAAAGATTGCGGCAGACAATTTAGAGTTACCACTGGAACTTTTGTTTACAGGTTGCAAAAGAAAGAGAAAATGCTGGATTACATCAGATGTATGGTAGCAGGCAAAAGTCTCAGAGCTTGTGCTAAAGAAGTGGGCATCAGCCTACCTACAAGCTTCGCATGGCGACACAAGATATTAGCAGCTCTACAAAGTTTCGAAGATAATATCAATTTTTTCGGTATAGTAGAGATGGATGAACTATTGATGAATTATTCCGAAAAAGGTAGAATATACAAAAATGCCGAAGAGTTGAAGCGAGCTAGGAAGCAAAAGCCAAAGAAAGTAGCCGTATTGGCAGCTACTGACAGAGCTGGCAACTTATTATTCAAAAAATTTGAAAGCAAAAAACTAAGTTCAGAACAGATAGAACAATTTCTGAAGGCTAAAATGCCAAAGGATGGAGTCATGTGTAGCAGTAATAAAAAAGCATTCAAAAAGGTTAGAAGGAATGTAATCAAGCATAAAGAAGTAGTAACTAACCATAGACAAAAGCGAGGTATATATAGCCTAAGTACTGTCAAGAAAAAGGCTAGTGAATTCACTAATTGGATATATTTCAAATTTAGGGGCGTAGCTACCAAATACCTGCAAAACTACATTATGTGGTATGTAGTGATGGGTAAATATCTCACAGGCAAGACTGTAAGCAATACTGGGCGAATGCTCAATCTCGCATCTTCGGACAGGTGGGCGTGGTATCGATATAGAGAGTTAGTGAATATAACATATGTTAATTGAAACATATATTAGTTTTCCAATTCTCCACATCCAACATATCTCAGGTTATAATTTGGGTAATCAAATTTTAGATTGTTACAAAAAAATAACTATTTTTTAATTATTTAGGTTGTTTATTTTACCACAAAGTGCCATTTTAATTTCATACTTTTCTGTGTTTTTTGTGCATTCTTTGAGAACTTTTTGGTTGATATTTAACTGTTCAATAAAAAAACCAATATTAACGAATTTCTTGTAGAATTACTTTTTTTTAATCATTAATCCATATAAAACCTTATATAACCAAAAAAATGAATAAGTTTTATGTTAAATTTTTTTTGTAAGTATAACAATTATTAATTTCGATACTTTATTTGTTTTTCTTTGATTCTTTTTAGATGAATATCATTAGGTAAGTCTATTAACAACATAATGTAAGAATAATATTTTTAAATATCACATCTTTGCTAAATAATCAATAGTTAAATTCTCATTTTGAATTCTTTATTTTTTATATATTTGTAAAAAAATTATGTTATTCAGAAAGCAAAATATTGTATTATTTATAGCATGGTTGTTGCTTATATTATTATTTTTTATTCCTTTTATCAGATTGATATCCCCTAGTAATATTCCAATTACTATATATGATACTAAAGCTCCATTACAACCAATAGGATGGTTATATGCATTAATAGTTGTTCATATCCTTCTAATATTATTATTGCCTATCACTATTTATCGTATTAAAAATTTAATACATCAATTACGCTTAAATGCTGTAGCATTTTTCTTAAATGTACTCTTACTATTAGGTATATTACTAATACCTGATGTATGGGTTAAACATGGGATTTTGTATAGGTATGATTATATAGGTGTCTTGATCCCAATTATTTCTTTTATAATGATAATTTTAGCAAATAAATACATAAGATCAGACATCCAAAAAATACGTTCTGCTAATAGACTTAGATAAATATTTATAATATTTTTTTAAAGAAATAGTGCTTATTTGCAAATAGTCGACGTTATCTCAGTCATTTATTTTGTTCTATTACTTGTTATCACTTTTACCTAATTCATACCATGTAGGTATTTGAGATTTAAAATCTATTTTATTATTTTCTTTATCATAAGTCATAAATAAAACATTTAGACCATTAGTCAATACCCAATGCTTTGCATTAATAATGTAATTATATTGTGCTAATTGTAAAAGTGTTTTATCATTTATTTTTACATTTGGAGCTTTAATCTCTATTAAAATTAAAGGATAAATATCTCTATCAAAAACAACTAAATCAAAACGCCTTGATAATTTATTTACAAAAATTTGCTTCTCTACTGCTAGTAATTCTTTTGGATATGATAAATTATTTATCAGATGTGATATTAAAGCTTGCCTAACATATTCTTCAGGAGTGCACTTTAAATATTGATATCTAATAGGATCATATATATACAATATATCACCTTTTTCTATTATTTTTAAATCATCAACAGGAAACAGTAATTGAGGTAACTGCATTAAATTTTCTTTTATTTTAGTAGAGTGATTTATAAAAATATTAAATATTTTAATAAATCATTAATCATTAGCTTCTTTTTCTTTTATTTTTTCTTCAATATTAGGTAGTTGCAAAGAATATTTTTTCTTTTTATTTTCAGCTAAAAGTAAAAAAGCAAAAATTATAGATATAGCACTTAATCCAGCAAAAATAAGCATTGGCAGAGTATAATCATAAGAATTGACTAACACACCATCTCTCATCACTTGTCCTGTAGTAATACAATATTTATCTAATACCCAACCAATAAGCATTGGCACGCCCATCAATCCCCAATTTTGTATCCAGAATATCAGAGCATAAGCTGTACCAAGTTCAGACTCAGGAATGATTTTAGCTACAGAAGGCCACATAGCAGAAGGAACTAACGAAAAACCTATACCAAGTAAAATAACTAATATGATAGCGACAACAACACTATGTAAACCAGGAATAGAAAATATTAAGTGGACGAAAGTAATTAAAAAAGCTCCTATTACCATTATAGTAACTCCTTTTCCAATTCTATCATATATATTCCCAAAAATAGGTGTCAATAATATAGTACCAAAAGGCAAGATACCCGGTATAACACCTGCTATAGAAGGATCTACATTAAATTTATTTACCATTAGATCACTAGCATACTTTAAGAATGGGAAAACGGCAGAATAAAATAAAACACACATTATAGCTATATACCACCAAGCTTTATTAGACAATATACGTCCGATGCTTTTAAATTTGAATTCAGATTCTGGTTTGTTTTCTTTAGTAATACCTTCGCTCTCATCTAACCTTTTATCCATAAATATGTATATAAAAAAAGTAATAAAACCAATACACAATAACATCAATCCAAACAAAATAGGTTTAGATACTCCACCCATAGATTTAGCAATTACGGGAGATACCATGAGAGCTAATGCAGAACCTAAACGAGCGGTAGCCATTTCTAATCCCATAGCTAATGCCATTTCTTTGCCTTTAAACCATTTTACAATTGTTTTAGACACTGTGATCCCCGCCATCTCTACTCCAACTCCAAAAATAGCAAATCCTATTGAAGCCCAGAATACCTGTCCCCGCATAGGCCAAAACAAAAAATTTATTACATAATTATTCAATGCTGGAGTACTAATTGCCCAATATTTGATAGCTGTACCTATTAACATGATACTTGCACTGAGCATACAAGTAAATCTAATACCAGCCACATCTAAAATTATTCCTCCTATTATTAGCATTAAACAAAATACATTTATCCAGCCATAAGCTCCAGTGAATATACCATATTCTGTACTAGACCATTTCAATTCTGCCTCTACTAATGGCTTTAAAGGCGACATCACATCAGCTATAAAATATCCTGTTAACATTGTGAAAGCTACTAAAATCAATGCTGTCCATCGCGCAGTTTTGGATTCTCGTAATGAATTTACTATTTTATCAGTCATAGTTTTGTTTTTTTTATTTTTTGCAAATATATACTAAAAATTCTTTTTATCAGTTTGTTTTTTTAAAATATTTTTATAATTATTTTGTATTAAATCAAATTAAATAATTAGATAACCCTCATATGTAAAGGTATTAATGCTGATCATAGAAAAATCATTTTGTTCCCAATTAAGAAAAATATTTTCTATTCCATCAGTTAATTGAGAAATAGAAGTGGCATGATGCGAATATCTTTTGCCACACCACTCTCCTGCAGCACCATGTAGGCATACTGCTATGATACTAGCATCTGTTGGAGAATATTTCTGAGCTAAAAGACCAGCTAGCAATCCAGCAAGTATATCGCCACTACCACCCTTAGACAAAGTGTCGTTACCAGTTATATTTATAAATAAATCACCTTGTGGATTAATAATTTTGGTATTATGCTCTTTTATTATTAGATTACAATTATACGTATTACAGAAATCTTTTGCTTTGTCTATTTTTTCGAAATCATCCCTCCAAGTTCCTAATAATCGTTTTAATTCACCAGGATGGGGTGTAAGAATGAAATTTTCATTGAGTAGTTCACACCACTCAATATTCTGGCTCAAGATATTCAGTGCGTCAGCATCTAAAACTGTCGGTTTTTTACAATCAATTAAATAATTATGAAATGCTTGTGCTGTAGCTGGATCATTACCTAAACCTGGACCTATACACGCCACATCATAATCATTAATAAGGGAAAAATCATTGACAAAAGGATTATCTATTAATACAGTAAGAGCTTCTGGCACACGAGATAGGTAAACACTTATCAAATCTCTTGGTACTATGCTAGTGACTAATCCAGCACCACTTTTCAAAGCGCCTATAGTAGATAATAAAGCTGCTCCATATTTACCTGGACTACCTCCAGCTATACATACATGACCAAATAAATTTTTATATGCTTTCGGCTCTCTTTTTTTTAATTTCTGTTTTATCAATTCACCATCTATTATTATAGCTAATGGGTTGCATTTATCAATAAAATCATAATCTAATCCTATTGGTAACACTGTCCATACTCCTATGTAAGGATAATTTTCGGGCATAAAAAAAGCTAAGCGTGGTACTTCAAAAGTCAATGTAATATCGGCTGCTATTACTCTATCAAAATGAGCCTTTGATGATTTATCAGAAAATAAACCACTAGGCATATCTATAGCTATTTTGAAATTTGATAATGAATTTATACTTTTAATCAAGTCGGCCAACCAATTATCTGGGGGTCTAGTAATTCCAGAACCTAATAAAGCATCTATAATAATTGATTTTTCATTTATTTTAGATAAATGAAAAATATCATCTTTGTTTTTTAATTTTATAATTTCTACATCCTTTGGTAACCTCTTAAGATTTATAAGACAATCTTCAGAATATGATTTAGAAAATTCACAAATAAAAACTTTAACTCTATATCCTACAGAAGCTAATCTGCGAGCTATCACTAACCCATCACCACCATTATTACCAGGACCAGCAAATATTACAAAATCATCATTATCAAAAAAATGTTTAAGTATAAAAGCAAAACAATTAGTAGCTGCCCTCTCCATTAAATCTATAGATGTTATAGGCTCATTAGCCATAGTATAAGCATCAGCTTTTCTAATGTCTTCTATACTCAATACTTTCATTGATTATTAGTTAAAAAAAGCTAGAAATAACCCCACATGCTGAAAACGGAATTGCCAGACTCACAGCAAAAATTATTATCAAAATAATAAATAAAAACAAAGCAGATCCTAAACCAATACTAATCCAACCTAGTATTTTACCAACATTTGCATTGCTATATTCAGATTTGGTATACAAACTAGGATTTATCTCATAAGCTTTCATAGCTTTATTAGCTTCTACTACAGCTATAATACCTAATATAATACCGACGATCACTGTAGTCAAAGTAAATACAATGGACAAAATACCTAAAATAAAGGATGATTGTGCTCCTGGTAATGATTGATATTTTGTTACATTAGATTGATCATTTTTAACTGAAAATTCTTGATTTTCCATAAAATAATTATTTTTAAAATTTCAAATACAAAAATACAATAATTAATTTAAAACAATCAAATATTTAATATAAAATCATAACACACAACTCACATAGGTTTAATTTTTCTACTCGTCTATCCTCACATTCTCAATTAGCGATTTAATTTTAGAATTTATTTATATAATATATCAATGAAATCGATATGATTTAAAGATGAAATCATTATTCATTATCTGTCATTTCACCTCTTAAGGATGTTTGTAATAGTCTAATAATCTGATTTTTATCAGTGAAATTGCCTAAAACAAACATTGATTTGGTAATGGCAGACTCTACTGTCATATCAGCTCCAGAGATCACTCCTAAATTTTCTAAAGATAAAGATGTAGCATACCTGCCTAGCTCTACTTTGCCAGCTTTGCATTGAGTAATATTTAAGATTACTTTTTTATCTTCTATTGCTTTTTTTATAGGTTTTAAAAATTCATCATAAGTAGGAGCATTGCCAGTGCCAAAGGTTTCTAAAATTACTAATTTCAAATCTTTATCATATAAAATATCTTCTAGTATTTTTATTGGCATACCCGGATAAATCTTAATCAATCCAACAGAATTATCTAATTTTTTGTAAACTTTTAATGGTTTATTAGTAGGTTTATTAATATATTCTGTATAATATTTAATATGTACTCCTACTTGAGCTAGTACTGGATAATTACCACTATAAAAAGCATCGAAATTTTCTGCATTAAATTTAGAAGTTCTGTTACCTCTAAATAATTTATTCTCAAAATATATTGCTACTTCTGGTACAATAGGTAAATCATCTTTGTATGCGGAAGCTATTTCTAATGCAGCTATTAGATTGTCTCTACCATCAGTTCTGATCATATCTAAAGGCAATTGAGAACCTGTCAAAATAACTGGTTTATTTAAGTTTTCGAGTAAAAAACTTAGCGCCGATGCAGTATATGCCATAGTATCAGTGCCATGTAAAATCAAAAAACCATCATACTCGATATAATGTTTTTCTATTATGTCTACTAGTTTTACCCAGTGCTTAGGCAAAATATTTGAAGAGTCAATAGGATTCTCAAAAGAAATATGCCTGATATCTATTGGCATCTGATCTATATAGGATATATAACTATTTAATTTATCAAAGTTAACAGGCACTAATGTTTTCAATTTCTCATCAAAAACCATACCTATAGTACCTCCAGTGTATATTAAAAGTACTTTCCTTCTATTTTTATTCATAAAAACAAATTTTGTTTACTGATTTTTTTTTAACATTAAAACTATGTTGATTATTATTTTTACAAAAATAATAATTTTCTTTCGATATAATTAAAGTCTTTGATTTATTTGAATTGAATTTAATAAAAAATATTATTATCTAAAATATTTTTAATACCTTCATGTAATGGAGTCAATGGTCTATTAAGTAATTTTTTCATCTTAGTAATATCTGGTAGTCGTCTTTTCATATCGCCTTCTTGGAGAGGTGGCAAAAAAGTTATCTCAGCATTAGAATTAGTCAACTTTTTTATCGTTTGAGCAAGTTCTAATATTGTAATTTCATTGTCATTGCCTATATTAATAATCTGAGGTAGCATGTTAGGATTTTCTACGCATTGCAATAGGTGATTATAAGTAGCATCTACATTATCAGCTATATAACAAAAAGTGCGAGTTTGCATTCCATCACCATAAATAGTAATTTGCTTTTCTTTGAAAGCCTGTCTGATAAATTTACTAATTACAAAATCAGAATTTTGTTTAGGACCATAAGTATTAAAAAAGCGAAATATAGTATAGTGTAACCCAAATTCATTATTATATGTCTTTAAATAAATTTCACCTAAATTTTTGACAGCAGCATATGGTAGTCGAGCATTTAGTGGAGTAGTATCCTCATTCTGTGGAAAATCTACAGATTCTCCATACACCTCGGAGCTAGAACTATAAAACACTCTTTTAACATTTGTATTTTTAGCAAGTCTGCATATATTTTCTATACCTTGTATATCTTCTAATACTTTAAGTGGCTGCCTCAACGTTCTCTGTACACCTACTATAGCGGCATAATGAAATACATAATCTATGGGGTAATTAAAAAATACAGAGCTGATGTCATCATAATTATTTACATCTAATTTAATAAATAAAAGTCTATCTGAGTCATTTCGTGGTAGTTTATCAATGGACCCAGTGGACAAATTATCAATAACGATAACAAAAAAATCAGGATTTTTTATCAATTTTTCTACTAATGAGCTACCTATAAATCCGGCCCCACCTGTAACCAAAACATATTTCATAATCTAAAAGTTTCTAATTTTCTAAAATAGATAATAAATATTCACCATAGCCACTATTTAACAAAGGTTCGGCTAGATTTCTTAATTGCATTTCATTAATATACCCCATTCTATAAGCTACCTCTTCGATACAACCAATCTTAAGATTTTGTCTTTTCTCAATTACGTGGACAAATTGCGAAGCTTGCAAAAGACTTTCGAAAGTGCCTGTATCTAACCAAGCTGTGCCTCTTGAGAGAATTTTAACTTTTAATTTTTTTAATTCTAAATAGCGTTTATTTACATCCGTTATTTCATATTCGCCTCTAGCACTAGGTTTGAGAGATTTGGCTATTTCTACTACATCATTATCATAGAAATATAAGCCAGGAATAGCATAATTTGATTTCGGGTTTTTGGGTTTTTCTTCTATAGATATAACGTTTAGATTTTTGTCGAATTCTACTATACCATATCTTTCGGGATCAGAGACATGATATGCAAAAATAATAGCACCATCTGGATTATTACAACTCTGCAAAAGTTGTGTAAAACCATCTGCAAAAAACAAATTATCACCTAATATCAGACACACTTTATCATTACCTATGAAAGATTCACCTATTACAAAAGCTTGAGCTAATCCATTAGGAACAGGTTGTTCTGCATATGAAAACGAACACCCCCACTGAGAGCCATCTTTTAAAAGTTTTTTAAAAGATGGTAAATCGTGAGGTGTAGAAATGATAAGTATATCCCTAATACCAGCCATCATCAAAGTAGATAATGGATAATATACCATAGGTTTATCATATACGGGTAAAATTTGTTTACTAATAGCAAGTGTAATAGGATACAACCTCGTACCTGAACCACCAGCTAATATTATTCCTTTCATAAAATATTATTTTTTACAAAAATAAATAAGAAAATTAAATATAAAGATTTTTACTATCATAAGAATAATTAAAACGAAAACTTATAAATAGGAGTATACTCTATATTGCTTTTGTTTAATGCTCTATCATATATGTAAAATTTCATTCTGACATTATTATATTGTAGCACGATTGGCAAAAAATAAATATCTAGCTCTACATAAATCTCACCCCTTATACTCTCTCCATATCTATCTGTTTTTGGGATTCTAGCTGTATAAGGGGGTTCTAATTGCCTTATGCTATCACCTTGATCATTATACTCAATAAAATGTAAATAAAAATTATAATAATATATGCTTGTAGGATGAAATGGTGGAAATGTATCTTTTTCATCTAAACCTATATCACCATCTCCATCAGTAAAAGAAAAAATTAATATTCCTAAACTATCTTTATTATCCTTTGATCTTATAATTTGAAAATCTTTAAATTCTATTTCTGGTTTATCTGGATATTTTATGTTTTCTATGCAACCACCAAAAAATATTAAAAAGATTGAAAGCAAAAATATAATTTTTATATTTTTTATTTTCATAAATTATTAAATTTGTGTAAAATTACAAATTTTTGATGAATTTAAGATGAATATAATTAATGAACTAAGAGAAATAGAATCAGAAATTTTTGATGATAATCTTGATTTTGATTCAATAGCATTGAGATTATTTGAATTGCATTATGAAAATAATGAAGTTTATCATAAATACTGTAAAATAATTGGTAAAAATCCCAATAAAATATCAAACATAGATGAGATTCCATTATTACCAGTAGATATTTTTAAAAATCAAAAAGTTATTCTAAGAGATTTACCTGCTGAAAGAATATTTGAGACTAGCGGGACGATTGTTGACAAAAAGGGAAAGCATTATGTTCCATTTCTTAGAGTCTATGACAAGAGTCTTTTAGTATCCTTTGAAAAATTTTTTGGATCTCCATCACAATATAGATTTTTATTTCTTTTACCAAATTATTTAGAACAACCCAATTCATCACTTATATATATGGCCAGTATACTGGCTAGAAATGCAATTGAAGCAGTTTTTATCAAATGGGATTATAAATCTGTATTTGAAATAATTAAAAAATGGAATAAAGAAAAATCAAAAATTATAATCTGGGGGGTAAGCTTTGCTTTATTAGAATTTACAGAAAAATATCAAATACACCTCGATAATGCTATTATCATCGAAACAGGTGGTATGAAAGGAAAACGTGAAGAGATGACTAGAGATGAGTTGCATGAAAAATTAAAAAATGCTTTTAGCATCGAAAACATAGCTAGTGAATATGGTATGACTGAATTACTATCTCAAGCTTATGCAATTAAAAATGGAATTTTTTATTCTCCTAAATGGATGAAAATTGTTATTAAAGATAGATATAATCATTTGCTTTCGATACCGAATATGACAAATGGCAAAATAGGAATTATCGATTTAGCAAATCTATATTCTATGCCTTTTATTTTAACAGATGATATTGGCATCAAATATTTAGATGGTTCTTTTGAAGTAATAGGACGTTTCGATTATTCAGTTTTGCGTGGATGTAATTTGCTTTATTTTTGAAAAAATATTTAAAAAAACTAATAAATTATCTTCAACTAATAAAAAAAAATCATATTGACCCAATTAAAATAATTATTATTTTTGCAGAAAAAATGAAAAAATCAAAAAAGGAAAAGGACATACAACTAATTTTTAGTAAAAAAAATTATATCTTAATGATAATAGGTCTATTATTAATGGGCTTAGGGTATGTGCTGATGATAGGTGGTGGATCTGCTGATCCAAATGTATTTAGTGAAGAGATTTTTTCTTTTCGTAGAATCACTTTAGCTCCGATACTTATACTTTTAGGCATAGTAGTAGAGATATTTGCAATTTTACTAAACTTTGATAAAAAAGTATGACCTGGTTAGAAGCTATAATACTTTCTATTGTAGAGGGACTTACAGAGTTTTTGCCTATCAGCTCTACAGGTCACCTAATTATTACAACTTACTTATTAGGCATTACTAAGACTGAATTTATAAATGTTTTTATCATAGCGATACAATTTGGAGCTATTTTGAGTGTGTTGCTTCTTTATTTTAAAAAATTCACTGAGAGCTGGCGTTTTTATTATTATTTACTAATAGCTTTTTTGCCTGCAGCGGTAGTAGGTTTTTTTGTAGAAAGTTATATAGATAAATTACTAGGTAGCGAGTGGGTAGTAGGTATAGCATTATTTTTAGGGGGGATAGCTTTGATGTATTTTGATAAATGGTTTCAAAATCCATCACCAGATCAGCAATTGACAGAAAAGAAAGCTTTTAAGATTGGTTTATTGCAGATGCTTGCTTTCATACCTGGAGTGTCACGATCTGCTGCAACTATATTTGGAGGTTTAGTAGTAGGCCTAGACAGAAAAAATGCTACAGAATTTTCTTTTTTCCTCGCTGTACCCACTATACTTGGTGCTGCTGTGTATAAAGTTTATAAGCATTATGATGTCTTATTTCAAGCTAATAATGCTTCATTATTAATAGTTGGCAATATTATCGCTTTTATTACCGCGGCAATAGCTATTAGATTTTTTATAAATTATATTGTAAAATATGGATTTAAAGCCTTTGGTATATATCGTATAATAGTAGGGGGCCTACTGATGATACTTTTGGCTTGTAATCAATTTTTTGTATAATGAATTAATTAATATTATAAATGAAAATAAAAAACTTACACTACAAACTAATTTATTCAAATATAAAAAGTCTCCAACATGATAAATTTGAATTTTGATCATTAAAATTTATAAATAATATAGATTTTTTTAATTATGTAAAATTAAAAAAAAATTATGATATTTGACTTCGAAAAAGGGGAATTATTATTAATAGATAAGCCACTAGATTGGACATCTTTTGATGTAGTAAATTATATTAGAAAAACTATTACAAAATATTTAAAGCATCCTATCAAGGTGGGACATGCTGGGACATTAGATCCCAAAGCTACTGGTTTATTGATAGTTTTGACTGGCAAAAAAACTAAATTAATGAACGAATTGCTAAATTTGAATAAAGAATATACAGGTACTATGAAATTAGGTGAAACTACCCCCAGCTATGATAGAGAACTGCCTGTAAATAATTATTACCCTATAGATCACATAACATATCAAGATATTTATAATTTAGCTAAAAAATTTATTGGTAGGCAAGAGCAATACCCCCCAGTATATTCTGCAATTAGAATAGAAGGCAAAAGGGCGTACGAGTATGCTAGAGAAAATAAAGATGTAGTGATAAATCCAAGATTTGTTACTATTCATGAATTTGAAATAACAAATATCGAATTACCCTTTATAGATTTTCGCCTTTGCACTTCCAGTGGCACTTACATCAGATCTATCGTACGAGATTTTGGCTTTTTATTAGAAAGTGGAGCTGTTTTAGAAAATTTAAGAAGGACTAAAATAGGCGATTATTCAGTAAATGATGCTAACGACCCAAGATTATTAGATAATTTATTAGAACAATATTTTTAGTTAGATTTTGATTTTTCCTTGATATTACTATTCAACATAGCTAAAACGCTAGTGCATAGAAATATTCTAAATTAATGTCTGTCGGAATGACTTGTGAAAAATATGCGATTTAATTAGTGTTTTATATTTATGTTTTAATAACTTTACCTACATAAAATGTTATAGAACCTCAAAATAGTTTTATTATTATAATATAAATTAAAAATATTGATGTAACTAAATCATGATTGCTCTGATAAGCTTTCTTAAGCTTTCTGAATTTCTAGCTATACAAATGCTATACTAATATTATCTGATTAATTAGTTCTATAAAAATATTTGCTGCTTTTTAAAAAAACAAAATAACACATTTTGTGTTTAGATAAAAAGAGAATAAGTGGTCAGACGTTAGAATTTCAATGGTATTTTAATGTTTAAATATACACAGGACTTGCTCTCAAGTCCCTGTATACATACCACGCTCGCCTGTCTGATGATGCGAGATTGAGCATCCTACCTACATCGGGCACCACATTGTTTAACAAATATTTATGCATTACTACATACCACATTATATAGCTCTGCAAGTACTTAGTCGCTACACCTCTGAATTGATTATTTATCCAACCAACAAAAGTATTTACATGTCGTCTAATGGTTGCTACACTGTATACTCCTCGTTTCCTTACCCTATCTATCACTATTTCTTTTCGCTCAAGATTCTGAC
>Ga0265294_10000127_pt1 | contig 86611 bp, 72 predicted proteins | sample MunlanPumphouse3_FD_192504 | JGI IMG/M metagenome (GOLD analysis project Ga0265294, IMG submission 192504) | Groundwater microbial communities from a municipal landfill in Southern Ontario, Canada - Pumphouse #3 | ecosystem: Environmental > Aquatic > Deep subsurface > Groundwater | place...
TAGCGGACAAAGTTAAAAAGGCCAAAAAGGGCGTGGGCTTTGACGCGTTTAACGAAACCTTTGTGGACATGGTAAAGGCGGGAATTATCGACCCGGCTAAAGTCACCCGCTGCGCGCTCCAGAACGCGGCGTCCATCGCGGCCATGATTCTCACCACCGAGGCGATTGTCGCGGACAAGAAAGAAGAAAACCCCGCTCCGAACCCCGGCATGGGCGGAATGGGCGGCGGGATGTATTAATCCCGGCAAAGCAAATATAACCTGTCAAACCAACAAGCGGCCAAAACGGCCGCTTGTTTTTTTAGGGTTTTTTCTTTTAAAAAAGCTCATCACCGCGCCGACAACCGTTTGTGGAAAGATGTTGTATTTTTTATTAACTTATGCTATTATTAGCTTTAAGTCGCGCTTATGTAAAACAGCGTTACAAAAAACAAAAGGTGATTATGTCTATGTCAAAAAAACCGTCCGCCCCCAAGCGAAAGCCAAAGTACGGAAGTGTCTCCTCATTTCGCTGGATAATGGGGCGGATATGGAAAACAAATAAGTTTATCGCCGTCTCCGCCGTTTCGGTAATTCCGCTGGCGATTATTTTATACGCGTTCGGGCTTTATTTTCCCCCCGTTATGCTCGGGCTTTTTGAGGACGGCAGAGATTTTTCCACCATAGTCCTTGTCATCGGGGGACTTCTCGCGTCTCAGCTCGTGTTTCGGCTCGCCAAAAACGTCGTCGACACAAAAAGAGAGGTGATGGAAAGGCTGTCGTCGTTTATACTCAGATACGAGTATACCGAAAAGCTGTTTGACCTCGACCGCTATCTGCTGCTTGACCCGGAGATTCAAAAAAAGCAAAACCGCGCCGGAAACGCAGTGTGGGGGAGCGGCAACAGATACCCGATAATTCTCGCCAATATGTCGGTGGACATACTTTGTTTCTTTTTGTTCGGCACCGTCATAGCGTCGCTTAACGCCTTTATAATTATTCTTCTCATAGCCGGCTCGCTTATAAATTACTTTGTGCAGAGATATAAAAGCCGCCGCGACTATCAGGACGCGGAAAACCGCGACCTCAACGAAAAAAAGCTTGGATATGTGTCGTTTGAAGTGTCCCGCGATATGAAATACGGCAAGGATATAAGGCTTTTCGGTCTTGCGCCCTTTCTCGCGGCAAAAGTTAAAACGCTTATAAAAGAGCATACATATTACCTGAACAAAACCCAGCTCACCCAAACCGCCGTGACCGTCACCTCAAGCTTCGTGGCGCTTGTCCGCGATGGGGTCGCCTACTTTTTACTTATCAGCAAGGCTTTGGCGGGGGAGCTTTCAATAGCCGAGTTTTCACTGTACTTCGCGGCAATCTCGCAGCTTTCCAACTTTTTTTCGGGGATTCTCGGCGCGTGGACGCTCATGCGGGACGGCGCGCTCCAGATTTCCGACTACCGCGAATTTTTAGACATTGAGGGCAGGCTTTTCCGTGGGGAGGGTGTTTCCGCCCCCGCCGGAAAGCCGCTTTCCATTGAATTTAAAAACGTGTCCTACAAATACCCCGAAGGGGACAAGCAAGCGCTGAAAAACATAAGCTTTAAGATAGAGGCCGGCGAAAAAGCCGCCCTTGTCGGGCTTAACGGCGCGGGGAAAACAACCCTCACCATGCTTTGCTGCGGACTGCTTATCCCCGACGAGGGCGAGGTGCTTATAAACGGCCACAGCGTTTTTGAGTATGACAGGGGGGTGTTGTACTCGCTGTTTTCGCTTGTCCCCCAGAACTATAACCTGATGCCCTCGTCTATCGCCGAAAATATAACCGTCGCGCCCGAGGGCGAGCGGGACATGTCAAGGCTTATGGAATGCGTCGCCGCCGCGGGGCTTGACAAAAAAATAAGCTCCCTTGAAAAGGGGCTTGAAACTCCGCTTAACAAGCGGTTTAACCCCGACGGCATTGAGCTTTCGGGGGGTGAAAAGCAAAAGCTCCTCCTCGCGCGCGCGCTCTACCGCGCCTCGCCGATACTCATTCTTGACGAGCCCACCGCCGCTCTCGACCCCATAGCGGAGGACGAGATGTACCGCAAGTACAGCGAGAACACAAACAACTGTACTTCGGTTTTTATTTCCCACCGGCTTGCCTCCACCCGATTTTGCGATAAAATATATCTTCTCGACGGCATGACGCTCGCCGAGCGCGGAACCCACGGCGAACTCATGGCGCTTGGCGGAAAATACTTTGAGCTGTTTAACGTGCAGAGCGAATATTATAAATAATTTCAGCGGATTGCCGCGTTAAAGCAAAAGCAAAACAAAATTTAAAGGAATTTTCTTTGGAAATGAAAAACAAAAACAAAAAAAGCAAAGAAAAGAAAAACAGCGAGTATATAAAAAACATTAAAATGATAAGCCGCGGGTATAAAATGCTGTTTAAGCTCTCACCGGTAAATATGTTTTGGCGGACGGTAAACTGTATCTCGCAGCAGCTCACGCCGTATCTGACGCTGTTTATGTCGGCGCTTATCATTAACGAAATCTTGGCGGGGGCGGGTAAAAACCGGCTTATCACCCTTGCGCTGATAACTGTCGGCGGGCAATTTCTTATCGCCGCCGCCATTAACTTTATAAACTGGAAAGCGGCGCAGTACGAGAGCGTAATGTGGCAGCACGAGGAGCTTTGCTACATGGAACACCAGAACGCCATGAAGTATGAATTTCTTGAGGATTCGGACGTTACCATGCTGAGAATGGAAATAGCGAACGCCAAACAGCAAAGCGCCATGGGCTTTATGCAGCTCTATTGGGGATACTGGTTTTTGCTGTCTTCAGCGGTTAATATTATCCTTTCGGTTTCCCTCACCGCGTCGATGATATTTAAAACCCCGGCCGTCTCGCCCGGCGGGCTTCTCGGCGCGGCGGCGTCCCCCGCGTCGGCGATAATCCTGCTTTTGCTTATAATCGGCGACGTTATTGTTTCCGTTTTTTCCTCGAATGTCGCCACGCTCAAGACAAGAACGCTTTGGGAGGGGTACCACAAGCGCAACATGCGGCTCGACGGCTATTTCCGCTGTCAGGGCAACGACTCCGCGGTGTTTGATATGCGGCGAATAATTCTCCCCAATTTTAAAAAAGCTGATAACCCCGCCTTTTTTAACGAAATCGGCAATATAAATTTAAAATACGGTACGCTTCAGCAGGTCTGGGCGGCGGTGATGTATTTTATGCTGCTTCTTTTTGTCGGCGCCAAGGCTTATATCGGGGTTTTCGGCATAGGCAGCCTTATTCTCTACCGCGGAACGGTTGAAAGGTTTATCGGCGCCTGTTCCACAATCGGTGCGCGGGTGGGAAGACTGTTCAACAACAACAAATATATGAAAGATATTTTTACCTTCCTCGACCTCCCCCGCGCCGACGCCAAAGGCGGAGTACCGCTTAAAAAGACCGAGCCGCTCGACATTGAGTTTCGGGGAGTGTCTTTTAAATACCCCAAAACAGACGAATACGCCCTTAAAAACATATCGCTGAGGTTTAAAGCCGGTGAAAAAATTGCCATGGTGGGAATGAACGGCAGCGGCAAAACCACTTTAATCAAGCTTATCTGCCGGCTTTACGAACCCACGGAGGGGGAAATTTTGCTTGGCGGGAGGAATATAAACGACTACAAATACCACGATTATATGGCTTATATTTCGGTTGTGTTCCAGGACTTCACCGTGTTTGCCTTCAGCATTGCCGAAAACGTCGCGGGGGCGTTTTCCTATGACAGCCAAAAGGTTTTGGACTGCCTTAAAAAAGCCGGCCTTGGGGAGCGCGTGGCGGAGCTTGAGGACGGGATACAAACCACCGTATACCGCTATTATGAAAACAAAGGGATTGACCTGTCGGGCGGAGAGGCGCAAAAGCTTGCCATCGCGAGATCTCTGTATAAGGATTCGCCGCTTGTGATACTCGACGAGCCCACGGCGTCCCTTGACCCGGTCGCCGAGGCGGAGATATACTCAAGCTTTGACAACATGGTGGCGGGAAAAACGGCGATATATATAAGCCATCGGCTTTCGTCCTGCAAGTTTTGCGACAGCATCGCGGTGTTCCACGAAAGCTCTCTTGTTCAGTTCGGCTCCCATAAAAGCCTTATCGAAAAACCCGACGGCAAATACTATGAGCTGTGGAACGCCCAGTCAAAATATTATGTCAGCGCCGGGAAAACAGATATGCCGTGAGAAAGTATAAAAATACTCATTGTGTACGTTACAGTACTTTTTGATATATTTGTTGTCCATGTATATCGCCGATTGATTTATAGCCACATTTCTCATAGAATTTTTCCGCATTTTTATCCGCGCCAAGTGTTATATATTTGAAATTTAAATCCTTTGCGTTAGTTTCAAAGCGTTGAATAAGTTTTTTTGTTATTCCTCTCATTCGGTAATTTTCATCACAAGCAGTAAAGCCCATTACCAAACTCTCTGTACTTTCAGGCCGCCCTAATACAGCAGCTATAACCTTTTTATCTTGTTGTGCAAATATTAAAACTCGGCTGTAATTTTCTATCCTTTTTTGCCAGTCCCCATATTTGTAATTATCAACTTGTTTTAAGTGTTTCCCTAAAATATCATAACAAAAATCCAAGACTAATTTAAGCTGATCTTCGTTTTCAATATAAGAAATCTGCATAACAGCAACCCCAAATATTAAATTTACTTGTTATCTTTATTATAACCAAAACCTGCCGGAAAAGCAATTTGAACTTTTTCGACAGGTTTTGTATTGGCAGAGTGCTATAAAAAAGTTATTTAAGCAGTTTTGTAGAAGTGTCACCTATCATTTACTCCCCCACAATTTCAAAAGAAACGAATGAAGTCGTGGCTTCATGCGCCGATAGGCGCGATTTGTTGAAAAAAGCGCCAAAAGGCAATGAATAAAAATTAGAAGTAAAACTTCTAACCTATTTACTTTGGGTCTTATTTTTTTATGTTAAATGAAATATTGCTCCGCAATATGAAATAATGGTCTCACGACCATTATGATATTTTCTGCTAAAGCAGAAAGTGAAATAAAATAAATCCACTCACGCCCGCAGGCATTTCATACGCCGGCAGGCGTATTTCATGTGCGATAGCACATTTCACAAATCCGTAAGGATTTATTTAATTGAAAAAAGCGCCAAAAGGCGCTTTTTTCTGGCAGGGATAGCTGGATTTGAACCAGCGAATGCAGGAGTCAAAGTCCTGTGCCTTAACCGGCTTGGCTATATCCCTTTATAAAACCGCGAAGCATAAAGCTCAATGATTATACTTTACAAAACCAATTTTGTCAATCCCAAAAATAACGTTTGGCGGTTATCCGCTTTATATAATCATACCCGCAGGCAATTATAGAGGCGTGGTCGCCTGCTATCTTCCCCGCAACTCCGGCGGTGAAAACCGGGTCGCAGGGGCGGCAGTCGGCGGGCACGCTTTTTTTATACATATACATTATGACTTCATCGCCGCGGCTAAGCTTAATACGTCCGGTTTCTTCTCCGTTTTTCTCTTCCAAAACCTCGCCTTGGATTTTAAACGCCGCCGCCATATCGGCGTCGTCCCCCGCCTTTGGTTGAATATCCTCCGAAAAGGCAACAAACGGAACGGTTATTATCCGTGTTCGGGGATCCCTTTTTGGATTTGAAAACACCGGCAGCTGCTTTAGGCCGCTTACCTTAACGCCGGTCTCCTCAAAAAGTTCGCGGGCTCCGCCCTCCTCGGCCGTCTCGTCCTTTTCAATAAACCCGCCGGGGAGCGCCCACTTCCCCAAAAACGGGTGTCCGCCCCGCTTTATTAAAATAAGGGTTTGTGCTTTTGGGTTATAGGCGAAAACATCAACCGTCACCGAGAGGCGGTCGAATTTTGAGGGGTCATAATTTTTTAAAAATTCTTCCTCGGTAAGTCCCTGTCTGTCAAGCATTCTACAACCTCCCTTCAAAGCGGCTTTTTTATTATCGCGGCATATGCTCTCGGGAAGCCCTTCGGCGTTTGGAAAACCTTTTTAACGCACACCAGCGACCTTGACCTGCCTGTTATGGGGAGTTTATAATAAGTGACGCTCATAACCTCCCCGCCGAGAGTTTTAACGGCGTTTTTCGCGGAATCAATTTCGCTTTGCGCGTCGTCTCCCTTCATCGACACAAAATACCCGCCGGGTTTTACAAAGGGCAGGCAGAGCTCGGACAGCACCCCAAGCTTTGCCACTCCGCGCGCGACAACGGTGTCAAAACTTTCGCGAAACTTTTTGTCAAGCGCCAAAACCTCTGCCCTGCCGCGACTAACTTTAATGTTGCCGATACAGAGCTGTTTTGCCGTAGAACTTAAAAATTCCGCCTTTTTTCGGGAAGCTTCGATACAAGTTACCTCAAGCCCCGACGCGATTGCGATGGGAAACGCGGGGAGCCCGCCCCCGCTGCCGATATCCGCCACCCTGCCGCCAAAGCACGGCAGAGTCAGCAGGTACAAGGAATCAATAAAATGAATTTCCGCCGCCTCTTTTGGGTTTGTAACCGAAGTGAGGTTCATCACCTTATTTTTTTCGGCAAGCGCCGTAAAGAAATCTACCATCAGGTTCAGCATTTCAAGCGTGAGCGGAACGGGGGAGCCGCCGCGGATAATGTCAATCAAGCTTTCTCCCCCTTTGCGAAAGGTAAATAAGCAGCACCGAAATATCCGCCGGAGAAACCCCCGAAATGCGCGAGGCGCGGCCGATTGATTCCGGGCGGACTTTCTCAAGCTTTTGCCTTGCCTCTATCCTAAGGCCTTTTATTTCGCCGTAGCATATATCATGGGGGAGCTTTTTCTCCTCAAGGCTTTTAAAGCGGCGCACCTGAGCCATTTCTTTTTTAATATAGCCCTCGTATTTTATTTCGGTCTCAACCCTTTCGGCTATGTGACGGCTAAGGCCGGGCCTCCCCTCAAGGCGGTAAATATCGCTTATCCCCACCCCCGGGCGCTTTAAAAGCTCGGCTTTTTTTATTCCCGTAACCGCTCTCCCGTAGCCCTTTGAGTTTAACAGCCCGTCGAGTTCCTCCCCCGCCGGCAGGGTTTCGCACTTTAGCCGCTCGATTTCAGCCGAAAGCGCTTCTTCTTCCTTTAAAAACTTTTCATAGCCGGCGCGGGACACCAGCCCTAACTCAAAACCCTTTTTTAAAAGCCTTGTCTTGGCGTTGTCCTGCCTTAGGTAAAGCCGATACTCGCTCCGGCTTGTCATCATTCGGTAGGGCTCGTTTGTGCCTTTTGTCACAAGGTCGTCAATAAGGGTTCCGATATAGCACTCCCCGCGGGTGAGGATAAAGTCACCCTTGCCCATGATTTTCAGCGCGGCGTTTATCCCGGCTATAAGCCCCTGCGCGGCGGCTTCCTCATAGCCCGACGAGCCGTTGAACTGCCCCGCGCCGTAAAGCCCGGAAATATCCCTGAACTCAAGCGTCGGCCTTAGCTGAGTGGGGTCGGCGCAGTCGTATTCGATCGCGTACGCGGTGCGCATTATCTCCGCGCGGGCAAGGCCTTTTACCGAATGAACCACCTCCCGCTGGACTTCCTCCGGCAGGGACGACGACAGGCCCTGCAGATACATCTCGGACGTGTCGGCGCCCATAGGCTCTGCGAAAACCTGATGCCTTTCCTTATCGGCGAACTTCACGATTTTATCTTCTATCGAGGGGCAATACCTCGGCCCCGTGCCCTTAATAACCCCGGCGTACAGCGGCGAGCGGTGAAGGTTTTTTAAAATTATCTCATGAGTTTTTTCGTTTGTGTAGGTGATATAGCAATTTTTTTGGTTTACCCCAAACTCGTTCGCGGTAAACAGCCGCGCCGGCTCGTCGCCCTCCTGAAGCGCCATTTCCCCGTAATCAAGGCTTGCGGCGGCGACCCTCGGCGGGGTGCCGGTTTTAAAGCGGAGCAGCTTGACCCCGCGCCCCGATAAATCTTCCGCCAGCGGCTTTGCCGGGAGGGTGTTGTCGGGCCCCGCCTCATACGACGCCTCACCCACTATTATTCTGCCGCCAAGCGAAGTCCCGGTGGCGATGATTACCGCTTTTGAATAGTAAAGCGCGCCGAAAGAGGTGTAAACCCCCGAAAGGGTTTCTTTTTCAAAATAAAGCCTTGTCACTTCCCCCTGAACGAGCAGCAGGTTCGGGGTTGACTCCAAAGTTTTTTTCATATAATTGCGGTAGGCGACGCGGTCGGTCTGAAGTCTCAGAGATCGCACGGCGGGCCCTTTTGAAAAGTTAAGCGTCCTCGACTGGAGCATTGCTTTATCTGCCGCTCTCCCCATCTCCCCGCCGAGAGCGTCAATCTCAAACACAAGCTGGCCTTTTCCCGTCCCGCCGATAGAGGGGTTGCAGGGCATGTTCCCGACAAGGTCCATGTTTAGGGTAAAAACCGCCGTTTTCATTCCCAACCTCGCGGCGGCGAGCGCGGCCTCTATGCCGGCGTGACCCGCCCCCACCACAATAATATCAAAATTAAGTTCGTTAATGCTCATTTTATAGTCCTAAATGCTAAATTTACCTTTATTTTTATGCAGTAAACAGCTCGTCTCTTGGCGAGATATTTACTGCCGCTGTAAAAAAGCTGTTTACAGTTTTTTTACAGCATTATTTACCAACACAAAAGTTTGAGAAAATTCCATTTACCACGTCTTCCGAAACTTCCCTGCCGTCCGCTTCTCCCAAAAAGCCCAGCGCTTCCTCGATATCCATTCCCGCGATATCCTGAGTGAAAATGTCAAGCGCGCCAATCGCGTTTTTAACGCATTCGTTTGCTTTTTCAAGCGCCCCGTACTGCCGGGCGGAAACGATGATCCCCCCGACGTCGCGGGTTTCGGATTTTCCGCAAAGGCCGCTTATCGCCTTTACAAGGAGATCCTTGCCCTCGCCTGTTTTTGCCGAAAAGACAATCTCGTTTTTAAACACCCCGCCCGGGCTCGCCCCGCCGAGATCACTTTTGTTGTAGAGCGCTATCGTCTTGTCCTCGCTCCCCGCCTCTTTTATAATATTTATAATTTCCCTGTCGTAATCGCTTAGGGTTTTTTCAATCACAAACAAAATAATTTCCGCTTCTTTAAGAGCCGCCTTGGCGTTTTCAATGCCGATTTTTTCAATCATATTAACGCCGCTGCCGTCCCTTATCCCGGCGGTGTCCGAAAGGTCCAGCACAACGTCGCCGAGGGTTATTTTTTCGGTTACGATATCCCGCGTCGTGCCCTCAATATCGGTGACAATTACTCGCTCCTCGCCGATGAGAAGGTTCAGCAGCGAAGACTTGCCCGTGTTCGGCCGCCCCGCGATAACGGTCTTAACCCCCTCGCTTATGGCTTTGCCGTATTTTCGGCTTTGGCAAAGGGCGTGGAGTTCCTCGCTTATACCCCTTAGCGTTTGTTTCATTTCCTCGCAGGTGACGTCTGTCATGTCCTCGTCGGGGTAGTCGATATAAGCGTAGACGGAGGAAGCCAAAAACTTTAATTTTTCATATATTGCGGTTATTTTGCGGCTCAGTGTCCCGCCGAGCTGGGTCAGCGAAACCTCAAGGTGTTTTTCGCTGACGGCGTCGATGATCCCCGCCACCGCCTCGGCCTCCGTGAGGGACAGCTTTCCGTTTATAAAGGCGCGTTTGGTAAACTCGCCGGGCGACGCCCAGTCCGCCCCCGCGGAAATAACCGCCGACAAGAGCTTTCGGGTGACAAGCAGCCCGCCGTGGCAGAAAAGCTCGGCTGTGTCCTCGCCGGTAAAGGATTTCGGCGATTTGTATAAAACCGCCATTCCGTCGTCAAACAAAGAGTCTTTGTCGTAAAACCCGCCGCGGACGGCGGTGTTCGGCGGGTAATCCGTTATCTCCCGCCCGGAAGACGGCTTAAAAACCCGGCGCGCGATTTGAAAAGCCTTTTCTCCGCTCACCCTCACCATTGCCACGCCCCCCCTGCCCCGCGGCGTGGAAACGGCGGCAACCGTTTTTTCCTGCATTTTACGCCGTACCCCCTGTTTGCTTGATTTAAAGTTTCTTTTCGGGGAAATCCCCCGATTTATTAAGCGGCTCAAAGCCCTGTCTTCGGTAAAACTCATATACGGCGACGGCGACCGCGTTTGAAAGGTTAAGCGACCTGACCTCCCCGAACATGGGTATTCTAACACAATCGGGCTTGTTTTTCACAAGAAGCTCCTCGGGTAGCCCTTTGGTCTCTTTGCCGAAAAATAAAAACACATCTTCGGGGTAAGTCGCCTCGGTATAACATTTTTCGGCCTTTGTGGTAAAATATCTGCGCTCCGCGCCGTTGTGAGCGGCGTCAAAATGGCTTAGGCTGTCATAACAGCTAAGGTCAAGATACCGCCAATAGTCAAGGCCAGCGCGTTTTAGGTTTTTATCGGTAAGCTCAAACCCGAAAGGCCTTATTAGGTGGAGCGAAGACCCCGTGGCGACGCATGTCCGCGCTATGTTTCCCGTGTTTTGGGGAATTTCGGGCTCAAGCAGCACAATGTTTAGTTTTGGCATTTTCAGTGAATCTCTCCCGCCCCGCGTCTTGTCTGATAATATCTAAGGGTTCGCGCCCGGCGCTTATGTCCTGATAATAGCATAATTTTTTGCCCTTTTCAATTATTTTTACAAAAAGGGGTGTATTTTTTTTGTCATATATGCTATTATGCTATGATACCATGATACTATTTAAATGAAAGCGAGGGCGTGCCCGTTGTCGTTGATATCAAAAATCATAGGCACATACAGCGAAAGGCAGATTAAAAAAATACTTCCGCTGGTGGATAAAATAGAATCGCTGTCACAAAAATATAAAGATATGAGCGATAAGGAGCTCCACGACCAAACCGCCCTGTTAAAAGATCGGCTTAAGAACGGCGAGACAAAAGACGATATCCTCCCCGACGCGTTCGCTCTGGTCAGGGAGGCCGCCGACCGGGTGCTCGGCACCCGCCACTACCGCGTTCAGCTAATCGGCGGCATTATTATCCATCAGGGCAGGATAGCCGAGATGAAGACGGGCGAGGGCAAAACTCAGGTGGCGACGCTTCCGGCTTATCTCAACGCCCTTGACGGCAGGGGCGTGCATATCGTAACAGTCAACGACTACCTCGTCAAGCGCGACAGCGAATGGATGGGCAAGCTGTATAACTTTTTGGGGCTGTCCGTTGGGCTTGTTGTCAACGGTCTGACCAACGAGCAGCGCAAGGCGGCGTATTCCGCCGACATAACCTACGGCACAAACAGCGAGATGGGCTTTGACTACCTCCGTGACAACATGGCCGTCTACAAAGAGAGAGTTTCCCAGCGTGGTCATGTGTTTGCCATTGTCGACGAAGTTGACTCGATACTTATCGACGAGGCGCGAACCCCGCTTATTATTTCCGGCGCGGGGGATAAATCCGACCCCCTCTATGAAAAGACAAACGATCTCGTAAAGCGCATGAGCTTGTTTCGAATAAAAGAAATGGACGACAAACAGGGGAGCGACGACATCGACGCCGACTTTATCGTCGATGAAAAAGCCAAAACCGCCATTCTCGGCAAAAAGGGCATTGAAAAAGCCGAGCGCTTTTTCGGTATTGAAAACTTGGGCGACGCCGAAAACCAAGAATACATGCACTATATAAACAACGCTATCCGCGCCCGCGGCGTTATGCAAAGGGACGTCGACTATGTGGTCAAGGACGGTCAGGTGCTTATTGTCGATGCTTTCACCGGGCGAATAATGCACGGCAGAAGGTTTTCAAATGGGCTTCACCAAGCGCTTGAGGCAAAAGAAGGGGTTAAAATAGAGCGCGAAAATAAAACTCAGGCGACCATAACGTTCCAGAATTACTTTCGGCTTTATGAAAAGCTTTCCGGCATGACGGGAACGGCGCTCACCGAGGACAACGAGTTCAGGGAAATATACAGCCTTGACGTGGTTGAGATCCCCACCAACCGCCCCATGATAAGAAAAGACCACACCGATATGGTGTTCAGGTCGATAAGGGGAAAATATAACAACATAATAGAGCAGGTCAAGGCCTGCCATGAAAAAGGCCAGCCTGTGCTGGTTGGCACTATCTCGGTTGAAAAGTCCGAAATACTCTCCTCCCTCCTCACAAAGGCAGGAATCAAGCACAATGTGCTTAACGCCAAATATCACGAAAAAGAAGCGGAAATAGTCGCCCAAGCGGGCAAAGTCGGGGGAGTGACGATTTCCACCAACATGGCGGGGCGGGGGACCGACATTAAGCTTGGCGGCAACTCCGAATTTATGGCGAGGACAAAAATGCGCGAGGAGGGCTATGAGGAATGGCAGATAGCCGAGGCGGTGAGCTACTCGCAGACCGAAAACCCCGAAACCCTTGAGCTTAGAAACCGTTTCAGAACCCTTGTGAGAGAATACGAGGAACAAATAGCGCCGGAGGCGGAAAAGGTTAAAAAAGCGGGCGGGCTGTTTATAATTGGCACCGAACGCCACGAGAGCAGGCGGATAGACAACCAGCTCCGCGGGCGCTCGGGACGTCAGGGAGACCCGGGGGAAAGCCGCTTTTACCTCTCCATGGAAGACGACCTTATGAGACTTTTCGGCTCCGACCGGATTATCGGGGTGGTATCCGCGCTGGGTCTTGACGAAAACCAGCCCATTAACGCGAAAATTCTCTCCAACTCGATTGAGTCCGCCCAAAAGCGGCTTGAGGCGACAAACTTTGAGCGCCGCAAGAGGGTGCTTGAGTACGACGACGTTATGAACCAGCAAAGAGAGCTGATTTACGCCCAGCGGGATGTGCTTGAGGGAAAAGATTTAAAAGACACCATTTGGCGTATGATTGAGCGTTTTATAGACGACGCCGTATCTCAGTTCTGCGCCTCCGACGTGCCGGACGAGTGGAACTTTAACGGGCTGAGGAGCTATTTCCTTGGGGTTTTATGCGGAAAAGACGACTTTGTTTACACTCCCGAGCAATTAAACCGGCTGAATATCGAGGAAATCAGAGACATGCTTTCGGACAGGGCGAAAAAGCGTTATGAATTTCAAGAACAAACCTTCACCGCCGAGCGTTTCAGGGAAATCGAGCGGATTGTCATGCTTGAAAACGTCGACCGCCAGTGGGTTGACCATATTGACGCCATGGACGAACTCGAAACAGGCGTCGGGCTTAACGCCTACGCCCAGCGCAACCCGGTTTCCGAATATAAAATTATCGGTTCGCAGATGTTTGAGGAAACGGTGGAGAATATCAGAAGCGAATCAGTAAGAATGCTGCTCACCGTTATCCCGAGGCGCCCCATGGAGCGAAAGCAGGTTCTCACGGCGGCAAGCGATATGTCGCTGGGCGGGGGCGAAAAAAGAATCAAAACCGCCGCCGTCAAAAAGAAAAAAGTCGGCCCCAACGACCTCTGCCCCTGCGGCAGCGGGCTGAAATATAAAAAGTGCTGTATGTCAAAAGATATAAAGGAATAGGCAAATGGGTTTTGGGATTTGTCTTTTGGGTTATTTGCTCGTAATAGTCGACTCTTTCGGCGGTGGGTTAATCGGCTGGCCGCTGCTTGTGTTTGGGTTTTTAAAGCTTTCATATGTCAAGAGCGATTTTAAAACGGCGTCCGTTTTGTCCGCCATAGCGTTTTTTTTATCGTTTGTCAGCATCGCCCCGATTTTTGACTTTATAACCACCGACGGCGCCCTTTATAAGTCCGCTTACGCGGCGTATGTCGCGCTGGGGGCGGCGGTGCACGCGGCTTATCTTATCCCGCTGAGAAAACTGACTTCAGACGCGGGCGCCGAAACGCTTGCGGTAAAAGCGGCGACCACGCTTTATTTTACCGAGCTGTACTACCTCTGGGCGCTGTTGGCGCTGTTTATCCCCCCGCTTGGCGCGGGAGTTTTTGGGGCGGGTCGCTATGTAACAAAATATGTCGCGGGGGGGTTGAACTTCCTTTTCCTTTATAACTGTTTCGCCAAGCTGACGACAAAGCGCCAAAAGCAAAAAGAAGATTTGTTTTTAGAGAGCGAAAAAGAAAAACTCGCGAAAAAACTTCAAAACAGCAAGAAAGGCGGTGACAAAAATAGCCATGACAAACACAGCTAAGAAAGGCTCGCCGAGGATTGCTCTTATTCTCACGGGGTTTTTGTTTCTCGCGAACCCTTATATCGCGCTGTTTGACGCGCTGCCCGACTTTTTCGGCTATTTGCTGATTTATCTTGGGTTTTCCGGCTTTTCGGGAGCGGCGGGGTTCAGCGACCGCTTGGAGCAGTCAATGAAAAAAATCTTTTGGCTGGCCTCCCTCTCTTTTGCGCGGCTAATAGCCTTTGTGCTTTCCGCGGGGTCGGACACAAGCATGATAATGACGCTCGCCTTTACCTTCGGCGCGGCGGAGATAATATTCGCCGTTTCGTTTTTCCTTGACTTTATAGAAGGGCTTGAATATTTGGAAAACCGCTACGGGGTGTTTTCAATCGAAAAGCTTTCGGGACTGAAAACCCTTACCGTCGTGTTTTTCTCGGTTAAGGCCGCGCTGAACTTCCTCCCCGAACTCGCCGCCATTTTAGAGGTGGACGCGATGGTTGAAATTTCCGCTTCCCCCGTTTTGCTGGGGATCGCGGGGCTAAGGCCGTTAGCCCTTATGTTAGGGTTTGTTCTCACGCTTATAATCGGGGTTTGGTGGTACGCCGAGGTTTTCAGCTATTTCCGCAAAATGAAGAAAAGCGGGGAATACATTTCAAATCTTGAGGCGGCTTATGAGAAATCACGGCAAAACAACCGTTCTGATAATTATGACCCCGCCAATAACCTGATGATCTCGTTTATTTATATTTGCGCCGGGCTGTTGTTTTATCTCAACATCACGTCGTCACACTTCCCCGTCGTCCCCGATTTTATCGGCACGTTTTTAATTTTGGCGGGGGTATTTAAAGTCTCGCGGAGCGCCGCGAAAAGTGTTTTGCCGATTGCCCTGTGTACCGCCGGGGCTCAGCTTGCGGCCGCTTTATACCGGGCTGTAGTCAAGGGGGGGCTTTTTGGTTTCGCGGGGGAAGACATCATTGCAAGCGCCGGCGCAAACATAAGCTCGTCCGTTAAAACGCTGCCTGTTTTGCTCACCGTTTTGTTTTTCGCCGTCCTCGCTCTTTACGCCGCGCTCAGCTTTATCTTTATTAAAAAGGTTTTTTCATTTTTAAAGTCGGAATGCAAAAAGCAGGTTTCCCCCGTCCCCGCCGGGGTAAACGCCGCGGTTGCGCTGGGGTGGTTTTATATCGCCGTGTCGGTTTTGCTTGATCTATTCCCGGAATTTTACTCTTCGCTTAACCTTGCGCGGGTTTGTCTTTGCGGGGCGTTTATAATTGTTTCGGCGGGGGTGTTTAAAAACGCATACGGCGACATTGCCGCGGGAGCCGAAAAATCAACCTCCGCGAAGTAATCATAACTTAAAACAATAAGACAAGAGGTAAAAACAATTTTATGTGCGGTTTTATAGGAATGTTTAAACAAAACGGCGAAATAACGGAGGGCGAAAAAAGCGATATTCAAAAAATGACTTATGTCATTTCCCACCGCGGAAAAGATAAAAACTCGGTTTATTTCGGCGAACACATCGGCTTTGGCTTTAACCGCCTTTCCATTATTGATCTCGAGGGCGGCGACCAGCCTTATTTCTCCCCCGACGGCAGATATTCGGCGGTCTATAACGGGGAGGTTTATAACTACCTTGAACTAAGAGAGGAGCTCACCCGCGAGGCCGCCAAAAACGGCCAAAGTTTTAAAACAAGGTCTGAAATTGAAGTGATAGTAAGGCTTTATTCGCTCCACGGCCCATCCTTTATAAACAGGCTCAGGGGAATGTTCGCCTTTTTGATATACGACAAAGAAACAAACACCCTCATGGCGGGGCGGGACCCCTTTGGGATAAAGCCGCTCTACTGCCGCGAAGACGGGGAAAAACTGATCTTTTCCAGTGAGATGAAAGCGTTTTTGGGCGACATGTCATACGGCGGCTTTAAGGTAAACCCGGCCCTCCTCCAGCACTATATGACGTTTCAGTATGTCACCGAACCCGATACCATTACGGGGGACATTAAAATCCTCCCCGCCGGGCATTACGCCCTGTACGGTGAGGAAAAAAAGCTGTTTTGTTATTACAAACCGATTTTTTCGCCAAACAAAAGCCTAAAATACGACCAAAAAAAGCGGGCTTTGAGGGACGCCGTGGAAAAATCGGTAGAATACCATTTGCTGTCCGACGTGCCGGTGGGGGCGTTTCTCTCAAGCGGGGTTGACTCGGCAATCGTCACGGCAATCGCCTCGCGCCACTTGCCGGGGATAAAGGCGTTCAGCGTGGGTTTTGACGTGCCGGGGTTTTCGGAACTTGAGGACGCGGGCCGTATAGCCTCCGGCCTTAACATAGAACACATTAAACTAAAATGCGATATAAACGACTTTGTTGAAAACTATGAAAAAGTCATTTATCACCTTGACTCCCCCGTCGCCGACCCCTCGGTGGTGGCGATTTACCTAATAAGCAGAGAGGCGGCAAAGCATGTCAAAGTCGTGCTGACCGGCGAGGGCTCGGACGAAATTTTCGGCGGCTACCGGGTGTATGACACGGCGAGGACGGGGTACTTCGCCTCAAGGCTGCCTAAAACCGTAAGAGGGGTTTTTCTGTCTCTTGTCTCTTCTATTCCCGACAGCGTAAGGGGAAAAAATTACCTGAAACGCGTTTTCACCCCAATTGAGGAACGCTTTGTGGGGAATTCGTTTGTGTTTGACGAGGGCGAAAAAAAAGGTCTTTTAAAGTCATTTGATAAAAACATTAACTTTACCGACCGGACAAGACAGGTTTATGAAGAAGCGAAAAGCTACAGCCCGCTTTTGAAAATGCAGCACTGCGACCTCCAAACCTGGCTGAAGTCTGATATTTTAGTCAAAGGCGACAGGCTTTCAATGGCGTGCTCGCTTGAGGCGAGAGTGCCTTTTCTTGATAAAGAAGTGTTTGAGGCGGCGAAGCCGCTATGCGACAAAGACAAAATTAAAAGTCACACCACAAAATATATACTCCGCGACACATTTTCTGATTTGCTCGGGCACGAGACTTCCGTACGCCCAAAGTTAGGCTACCCTGTCCCGGTAAAAGTTTGGCTTAAGGACGAACTGTACGACTGGGCGGCGGATATAATAAAAAACAGCGCCGCGGAGGAATATATCGACTCCAGGATGGCGCTTAAACTGCTTGAAACGCATAGAAAAACCAAGGGGAAACCCGAGCTTTACCACCAGGTTTGGACTCTCCTCACGTTTATCACTTGGCACAAGCTTTATATAACGGGCGGGGCGGAACGCTTTTGGTCTAAATAGCCCTGAAGAATAATTTTTGCCGAAAGGGCGTCTATGACGCTCTTTCTTTTTTTGGATTTAAAATCCGTCTCATTCATATAGACATACGCCTGCGCGGTGGTGAGCCGCTCGTCAAAATAAATCGGGTCAATCCCCGTAAGTTGTTTTAATTTCTCGCCGAACCGCCTTGTCCGCCTTGCCCTTGGCCCTTCGGACGAATCCATGTTTTTCGGCAGCCCGATTATAACCTCCGACCCGCCGAGAGAGCTAATTTGAAGGGCGACTTTCGCCGCGGCGTCGCTAATCCCATCTACGCAAAGCGAACAGACGGCGGTAGCGAGAACTCCGTCGCTCTTGGCGATGCCCACTCTTTTATCCCCGAAATCAACCCCGATAAAAACCATTTAATTCCTCATTTGAATAAAATTTTACAAGTATATAAACAAAATAATTTCGTATAATATTATTGTCCCGAAAGGATGAAGGTTATGAAAAGAAGAGGGAAAAAAGAATTTCCCCCTCAGACCGGACTTAATAGATTTTATTATCCGGTTTCCCAAAGGCGTCTGAACGGATTTCCCGCCAACGGTACTATTGACCCGGCTTTTGGAATAGGCGAAGGTTCGCTTTTTGGCGAGAACGACTCTCTCGGAAGTCATACGGGATTAAACCGTAACGGCGATATGCCTGACAACGACGCCGATGAATCCTAAACAACGCCTAGGGCTAAAAACCCGGGTTTTGTTTGACCGAAGCCTCTTTCCAAAGAGAGCCGAAAAGCCGTTGTGTTGGTATGACAGCTTTTTACTCTTGGATAACGGCAAGTAACCTTATTGAAAAAGACCGTTTTTGCGAAATATCTACTAAAACATGTTTCTTGAGATTAAAAGCTTTCGCGCTGATAATCAATGGTGTGGTGTTTTTTAGGTAGCGGATTCGGTCTTTTTTTATCTTTTCTTTTTCTTTTTCTTTTAAAGACAAGGGTTTAAAAATTTATACCCTTGTCTTTTTTTGGTATGACTTAGCTTTTGGCGTTAAAATTATTCGTCCTCGACATCGTCTTCTTCGGCGTCGCCGCAGCAGCACTCGCAGTCGCAGCATTCGTCGTCATCATCATCATCATCTTCATCATAATCGTCATCATCTTCATCTTCATAGTCAAAATCGCGGCCGTCCTCGCCGTAAAAATCGTCTTCTATTTCAGAAAGACTCTCGTCAATTTCGGCGACATAATCGCCCAGTTCGTCGGTGACGTCCTCAAGCTCGGCAACCGACGACGAAAGCTCGTCGAGGAGCTCCACGATGTTTTTAAGAAGTTTTCCCTCATCGGTTTCGGTGTTAAACTTCATTCCCTCCATAAGACCCTTGATATAAGACGCTTTCTTTTCCAAATCCATTTGTTTGCCCTTTCATAAATAAATATGTTTGATATTTTATATTTTTACCTATAACTAAACTCTTTCAAGATATTCCCCGGTGCGGGTGTCTATACGGATTTTATCCCCCTCGTTAATAAACATCGGCACTCTTACCTCCGCCCCCGTCTCCAGCCCGGCGGTCTTAAGGGCGTTGGTGGCGGTGTTTCCCCTCACCCCCGGTTCGGCTTTTGTCACCTCAAGCTCGACAAATGTCGGCGGCTCAACCGAAAACACATTGCCTTTGTAGGAAATAAGCCTGCAGATGTCGCCTTCTTTTACAAACTTAAAGTTGTCCGGAAGCTTGTCGGCGTTAAGGGGAAGCTGGTCAAAGGTGTCGAGATCCATAAAGTAATAGAGCTCGCCGTCCGCGTAGCTGTATTCCATTTCTTTTCTTTCCACCACTGCCAGCGGAAACTTGGCGGAGGGGTTAAAGGTCATTTCCACCACGCTGCCCGCTATGACGTTCCTTAACTTTGTCCTGACAAACGCGGCTCCCTTGCCGGGCTTGACATGCTGGAACTCTATAATCTGCATTACGTTTCCGTCCATTTCAAAAGTTAAACCGTTTCTAAAATCCCCCGCTGTAACCATATGCAAAAAACCTTCCTTTTTATAAATATGCTTTTCCTTAAAGACACTTCCCATATTAATGAGACTATATAATATACTGATATAACAGAATTTTACATTAAAAAGTTTTCGTTGTCAATGCTTTTTAAAACGCGAAAAGTTAAAAATTACCCGTTTAGTCGTGTTTTTATAACGTTTCAGCAAATTTCAATGAGTTCTTTTGGGGATTTCGTAAGGTTTTCCACCCCGCCGGGGGTGATGACAACCATATCTTCTATCCTGACCCCGAACTTGTTTTCAATATATATTCCCGGCTCGACGGTCATAACCGCGCCCGGCGGTATAACGGTTTCTGACTTTGGCGAAAAGTTCGGCCTTTCATGAATCTCAATTCCCAAGGAATGACCAAGCGAGTGGCCGAAATATTTGCCGTACCCGGCTTTGGCTATAACGTCCCTCGCGATACCGTCCGCCTCTCTCCCCGTCATTCCGCCTTTAATCGCGGAAAGCGCCGAAATTTGGGCTTCCAGCACCACTGAATAAACATGCCGCATTTCATCGTCAGCCCTGCCCAGCACAACTGTTCTTGTCATATCAGAACAATACCCCTTGTATTTTGCCCCGAAATCCAGCGTTATAAACGAGTTTTCGCGAATCGCCTTGTCCTGCGGGGTGCCGTGGGGAAAAGCCGAGGAAAGCCCCGACACCGCTATGGTATCAAACGCGACGCCGTCCCCGCCGTTTGTCTTAATAAAAAACTCAATCTCGGCCGCGATACGCTTTTCGGTGACTCCGGGCTTTATAACGTTTAAAATATAACTGAAAGTCTTGTCCGTTATCGCCTGCGCTTTTTTAATTTTTTCAATTTCATCGCTTGTCTTGACCGATCTTAGTTCCCCGCAAATGTTTTCCATTGGGACAAACTCTCGGCCCTTGCAATTTTCTTTTAAAAACTCAAACCTTGAAAGGCTTATAAGCGCCGAGTCAAGGGCGGCTCCCCCCTTTGGGGCATATGAATTCAGCGCCTCAAACACCCCGCCCGCGAGCGGGTAAAGAACCACGTCGCCGTAAAGGCCGCCGTTTGATTTTTCTTTTTCCGCCGCCGCCAAATAGCGGGAATCCAAAAACAACAGCGTGTTTTCTTCCGTCACTATCACAAGCGAGTCGGTGGAATAAAACCCCGTCAGCCAGTACTGCGAAACCTCATCGAAAAACACCCCGATGTTTGCCTTTTCTTTTATTTTGCGGTAAACCTGCCTGCCTTTTGTCATTTGGCTTCCTCCAACAGCTTTAAAATGTCGCCTTTAGTGTAAATATATTTTTTGTCGCAAAACCGGCAACACATTTCGGTTTCGGTCTGCGAGGTTAAAATTGAGTTTAGCTCTTCCCTGCCCAGCGAGACAAGCGCGGAGCTTGTCTTTTCCCGGCTGCATTTGCAGACATACCCGCAATGAATTTCTTCCGTTATAACATATTCCGCCCCATCAAGGTATCTTGAAAGGACATATTCAAGCGTCCCGCCTTTATTGTTTTCGCCCTCTTTCAGCATGGATGTCAGCGGCGGCAAGCCGCTGAGGTTAAACTCAAGCTTTTCCGCAAGCGATTGCCTGTCTCGGCTGCCGCGACTTTCGCCCTCCCCGACCACAGATGGTAAAAGCTGAATAATTACCCCGCCCGCCGCGAGACAGCTCCCCTCACGGGCGACAAGCACCCCCAGCGCGCAGAGCGTGGGCGTCTGTTCGCTTTTTACAAAATACCCGGCGATATCCTCGGCAATCTCCCCGGAAACAATTTCAGAAACCCCGTGGTAGATTTTCCCCTCCCCCGAGTCGCGGCTTACGGAAAGGTTGCCTTTCCCCACCGCGCCGCCTACGTCAAGCTTTCCGTTTGGCTTTAGCGGCAGGTTAAAAGACGGGTTTTCAATATACCCGCGGACGTTGCCCGAAAAATCAGAAGACGCGAAAATCTTCCCCGCGCCTCCGTCTCCGCGGAACGCCAAGGTGAGGAGGTCGTCTTTATTCTTTTGCTGCATAACGCCCATAATCGACGCAGCGGTGAGAACCCTCCCCAGCGCGGCGGAACACACAGAGGTGGTGGAGTGGATACGGATTGCCTCGTTTACAATATCACTTGAATCCTCAATAAAAATCCGCGCCAGCCCGTTTTTCGTGACGGCTTTTAATATCACAGCCATTAAGACAAATAACCTATAACTTTCTGTTTTTAATTAAAACATAATACGCTTTGGGGTCGGTGGGTTTTTGGGGGCTTCTTTGGGTGTCGCCGTAAACCGCCGCTATATCAAACCCCGCTTTTTTGGCGGCGGCAAGCAGCGTTGACGGCGAGTGGTTTTTTTGAGTCTGAACGCTGTCTTCCCGAATATATAACTCTTTTGCCCCCCCGCGAAACGGTTTTTGAAGTTTAAACTTTGTGAGGAAAAAACGGCATACCCGCGTTTTATCGTTATATTCGTTTCTCCAGATTAAAAACGAATTTTTATCCTCATAGGTATAGGTGTTTGCCGAATAAATTTGTCTGTAACTATAGTCCGTGTTTACGTCAAAGACAAAAACCCCGCCTTCCTCCATAAAAAGCCCAACCCTGCCAAAGACTTTTTCAAGATCCTTTTTGCCCGGCAGATAGTTAAGCACGTCAAAAGACGAGACGCACCCCCTTACCGTGCCGAACAGGTCAAGCTCTCTGATATCCTGACATATTGCCCGGATATCAATGTCCCGCGAACCAATCTTGCCCTCTAAAAGCGACAGCATTTCCTCCGAATTATCGACGGCGGAAACGCTGTACCCCATGTCCGCCAGCCGGAGCGAAAGCTCGCCCGTCCCGCAGCCCAAATCAAGCACTTCGGTTATATTTTTGCCGTGTTGGCGGAAAATTTCATCGGCAAAACGCGCGTAGCCGTCATAGTCGGCGGTGTTAAAGGCGTCGTATTTTTCCGCGAGCAGGCTAAAACCGTCCATTTTTTATCAGTTTACCCTCACCACCACAAGAACCGGCTCGCTTTGGGTAAACATGTTTTCGGCGACGACCGAAAAGCTGTCCACGCCTTTAAACCCGCTTGCCGGAGTATAAACAAAACTTCCGTCATAACTCAGCTTAAGCGTGCCGTATTTGGGAGATTCCGACACCGTAACCCTGTACGCGAGGCTTGTTTGAGGGGCCACTTTCCCGGTGTAAACCCCGTTTTCAAACTTATAACCCGAAAGCACCGGATTCCCCGTATCGCCGAGACCATAGCAGTTTTCTTTTGTGAAAAGCCCTTTTGAGTAGAGATAAATCTCATCGTACGCGGAGCGGACAAAGGCGTCGTTTGACTTATACGCGTTATAAATGTCGCCGGGAACCCCGCCCTGATAATACATCTTCACGGCGTGCATATATCCCGTCTCCTCGCCCGCTATGAGGTATTCCTTGATTTTTTTGACAGACGCGTAAGAAGTGCCGTTGCTCTCAAATTCCACGCACATTCCGAATGATTTGGTGTACGCGGCGTTATCGTAAAGGCGGGAGACCGGAACGTCGTTAAAGGCGTAGTTCGGCTGCATACAAGCGGCGTCAAAACCAAAGCTTTCCCATATCTCGTACCCCTGCGCCCTGTACCAAGGAATCCAGAACAGCACATATCCTTTTTCGTGGAGATAATCCGAAGCGTATCTTATAATTTCCCTGTCCTGAGGGTCCGACCCCGCGCTCTCCTCAAACCAGTAAAATCCTTTTAGTTCAAGGTTTTGATATCCGCCGGAATTAAACTTCGCTATTTGCTCGTCAATTATCCATTTTACGGCTTTTTTCCGCCCTGCGACGGTGGCAAAGTCCTCGTTTTTCCCGTCTCCGTCAACGTCGCCGAAATTGTTTTTCACCCCGTCTATCGTCGGGAAGGTGTAAAGAATCGAAAAGAACACCGAAACCTTATAGTCATTCTTGTTCAGTTCCCCCTTGACCTGACCCACCGTTTTGTTCAGCGCGTCTACGTTTCTGTTTTGAGTGAACTGATTGTCGATATAAAAGTTCCAGCCGGCAAGCGTTTTGGCGTAATCCGAATAGTTATACGCCGTGTAGGGAAGGTAGAGAAAACCGTCCATAAAAGTGTCTTTAAGCTTGCCGCTCTTGTCGTAGTACCCCACATAGGGGAGGTATTCGTCAAGTGTGATAAGCCCGGATTCGGTTTTTTGGCCGTTGGCGTCACGCAAACAGTGGTAAGACAGCATCACGTTGTTTACCCCGAGGAAATCCTCCGGCATTAGGTAGCCGTCTTTGTCGCCCAAAACCGCGACGGCGGCTTTCGCGTCTTCGAAATAGTTAATAAAATCAGGCGACGCGGCGGCGGGGTCTATTTTCTTTGTGCCGAACACCTCAATTTCACTGCACCAGACATGGGAGGACACCTGAAGAAAGACAATTACATATCTCGCTTTATATTTTTTGTCAAAATTAAACGATGACTTTATAATTTTCAGCTCGGAGGTTGAGGAAATACTCGTCTCCCCCGCTTTGCCGTAATTAACCCCGTCCTCGGAGACATAAACCGCAACCTTTGACGGCGGGGCTATGCCCGTGGCGGTTTGTTTTAAAAATTCCCCCGAAAAGGACGTGACCGTTGACAGCGCGCCCAAGTCAAACAGTATAAGCCTGCCCTCGGACTGTGTAAAGTGGAAATACGCGGGGTTCTGATAAGTGTTTGAAAGAGTGGCGTAACTGCCGTCGGTAAGCTTTTTTTCCGAAATTTGGGTGTTATAGTAATCGGTTTGATGAGCCGAGCCTATGGGAATAATGGGCTTTATCTGATAAGGCAGCTTTGAGAGCAGATTTTTTGTCACCGAGTAATCTTTGTCGTTCGCGTCCCAATAGGTTTGATTGGTTATTTCCGGCGATAAAAATGTCCCGTAATAACTCACCCCGCCCGTCGCGGGATATTTGAAAAACTCAACCTCGCTTAAAAAGAACCACACAGAGCTGCTTTTGCCGAACGAAAGCCTGACATATCTTGCCGAAACCGTTCCCTGAAGCTTTAGCTCGTAGTAGTAAACCTCGTCAGACCCCGCGTCGGCGGCGGGGTAGGAAGTTGAAACATAGGTGTAATCTGTCCCGTTGTCGGAAATTAAAAGATCCATCGAGGCGGCAAGCCCGACCCCGTAACCCGATTTGCATAGCGAGGTGACCCTGAGATCGGCGAGCCCGTCGGTAACGCTCCCCAAATCAAAGGTTATAACGGCGTTTGCTTGGTTATACAGCCCCGCCCAATGCTCTGTGTCAAAAGTGGTGTAGACATCCCCGTCGGTCAGCTTTGTGTTGCCCGGGTCGGGGTAATCGTCTGACGGGGGGGCTTTATATGTGTAGGACGCTCCGGCAAGGGCGTTAACGGGGGGATTAGTCTTGTCGGCTTTCGGGTTGTACATGGCGTTGATCCTTTCGGCGGTCGGGTTTTCGCCTATTTTTAAAATCCCAAGCAAATGGAGCCTTATTATAATGTAATCGGCGCTGTTTATGACGCCGTTTTCATCGACGTCGGCGGCCGATCTTTCCCCCTCGCTCAGCGCTATCGTGCCGAGCAGCGTAAGGCGGACGATAATATAATCGGTTATGTCGATATATCCGTTTCCGTTTACGTCTCCCTTGGCGCGGGTCTGCGGGGTGTCTCCGGCCGCGCCCGCCAAAGTCAGCCCGGAAAAACCAAACAAGACCGCAACCATAACGGCAATACTTATTACTTTGATATTTCTGCTTCGCATTCGCCATGACCTCCATAACCGTGTTACGCTATTATATACTTTTTTTTTGCTTATCGCAATAACTTTTCATAACAAAACACTAAATTAATGTGTTTGCCCCGAAAAAATTCTCCTCCGCTCATATTAAAAGAGCGGTTTTTTAATATAACGCTCCTTTTATTGACTTTTCGCGTACGGCGTGATATAGTTTAAATCGACAGGTTTCGCATGTTTAAAAAAACCAGCGAAACGCTTTTTACTTAAAATTTCAACACCGAAAGGCTGCTGTATGAATGTTCAGGTCTCCGCGGTAACGGGCGCCATACTCCCGCTGTTTTTAATTCTTCTGCTCGGCGTTTTTATAAGAAAAGCGGGGGTGATAGACTGGCAGACAACCAAAAAGCTGTCATCACTTTTGGTTAACGTGACCCAGCCGTTTTTAATTATAGCGTCTTTCCAAACCAAAATTACCTCCGACAAAGTGCTTATCGCCCTTAACATTGTGGCGGCCAGCGTTATTATGCATGTCGCTTTTTCGTTTTTGGCGGGTTTGATTTTTAAAAAGTCCCACAAGTCGGACAAGGCCACGCTTGAGTTCGGGCTTATCTTCGCCAACTGCGCCTATTTGGGCTATCCGGTGCTGGCGGCCGTTTTTCCGCAGAGCGGACTTTTTTACGGGGCGCTCTTCAGCCTTGTGTTTAATATTTATATCCGTATTTACGGTATATTCCTTTTAAACAAGGGTAAAAAAGAAAAACACGCCATACGAAAGGCGTTTATAAATTCGGGGACGGTGGCGTCCGCCATTGGTATTTTTATGTTCGCCGCGTCAATAAAGCTGCCCGCGGTAATTTTTGACACGCTCACCTCGGTGGGGAGCCTGACTTTCCCTCTGTCGATGATAATCGTGGGGAGTCTGCTGTGCAACCAACCGTTTAAAAACCTGTTCGCGAAAAAGCTTTACACTTTTTCGCTGGCTAAGCTGATTCTTCTGCCGCTGCTGACGCTTACGGTCTGCGCCATATTCCGGGTTGACAAGGGGCTTACATATATCTGCGTTATAATGGCGTCAATGCCCACCGCCGCCAACACCGCCATATTCAGCGAGCTGTATAAAGCGAATTCCCCGCTTGCCGCGTCGCTGGTTAGCGTTTCCTCATTGTTTTCGGTGCTTACCATCCCGGCGATGCTCGCGCTTACGGATTTAGTGACAACACTGTTTGGCAGTTAGCCCTCCGGCAAAAAGCCCGCGAGCCGGTGGAAAGGAGCGGTTATAAAAATGATAAGGCACCCCGCCAAAACCAGAGCAACTCTTGGTTTCGCCGCGCTTTTATTTGTTTTTCTTTTTCTTCTGGCTTGTGTTCTTCTCTCTTCCTGCGACAGCCCTTATATAACTGTTTCGGTAAAAATAACCGTGCCGGACTCCGAGACGGGGTTCAGCGGGATTATTTATGAAAATAAAACCTATTCCCACCGCTTGGGCTCGCCCACGGTAAACGGAGTGCTCGAAGGCCTTGATTCAAACGGAAAAATCAACTATTCCATAGAAGAAAACCTTGCGGCCATTAACGACTTTGGTTTTTTTGATTCCCTTGATAACTCCTACTCAAGAGCATGGGTGGTTACAATCAACGGCGCGCCGGCCGAAAACGGCTTTTTCGCGGGTGTTTCAGAGGGCGATATAATTGAGATCACCTATACGGTGTTTATTCATTAAAAAAAACCCCGGCCTTGGCCGGGATTCCGACTTTAGTCGGGATGATCGACTTTTGTCGGTTAAACCGACAAAAGTCGGTTTTTTTTTATGAGACCATTTCAGAAGTAATCTTAAGTTCCTTTACCCCTTCTTCCGAGGGGAGCTTATACATATGCCCGAGCATAATTTTTTCAATTATATTTCGCAGCCCTCTCGCGCCGGTGTTAAGCGATATCGCTTTGTCGGCGACTTTTTCAAGGGCTTTTTCCTCAAAATCAAGCTTTACGCCGTCCATTTCAAGGAGCTTGGCGTACTGCTTTATAATGGCGTTCTTGGGCTTTGTAAGTATGGCGATAAGCGCCTCCCGATCCAGCGGGTCAAGCGCGCAGACGACGGGTATGCGGCCTACGAGTTCGGGTATAAGCCCAAACTTGACAAGGTCGTGCGGGGTGACTTCGCGGAGCACCCTTGACTTGACTTTTTGCGCCTTTGTGAGCACATTGGAGGAAAAGCCTATCGACTGTCTCCCCAATCTTCCCTCCACAAGCGTTTCAAGCCCGTCAAAAGCGCCGCCGCAAATAAACATAATGTTTGAGGTGTCTATTTGAATAAATTCCTGATTCGGGTGCTTTCGCCCCCCCTGCGGGGGCACGTTTGATATGGTTCCCTCAAGAATTTTAAGGAGCGCCTGCTGAACCCCCTCGCCGGAGACGTCCCGCGTAATAGAGCGGTTTTCGCTTCGGCGGGCGATTTTATCTATTTCATCAATATAAATAATTCCTTTTTCAGCCTTTGAGATATCATAATCGGCGGCTTGAATAAGCTTTAACAAGATATTCTCAACGTCCTCGCCGACATATCCCGCCTCCGTGAGGGTGGTCGCGTCGGCTATGGCAAACGGCACGGAGAGGACTTCCGCCAGCGTTTGGGCGAGAAGCGTCTTCCCCACTCCGCTGGGGCCGAGCAGCAGTATGTTTGATTTTTGAAGTTTTACGTCGTCTTCCTCGGACTTTTTCTTGGTTTTTATAAGCGTGTTTATACGCTTATAGTGATTATAAACCGCCACCGACAGGGCGATTTTGGCGTCGTCCTGACCAACCACATGGTCGTCAAGCTTTGCCTTGATTTCAGCCGGCTTGAGGAGCGGAATGGGCTTTTGCTTTACTCCTTTGCTTGTCTTTTCGGCCATTATATCTTCATACTCATAGGTTATTGCCGTGCATATGGTAATGCAATCTTCGCAAAAGCTCATATCCCGGCCTTCTATTTTAAGCTTGACCGGGTGTTCGGTATATCTGCCGCAAAACGCGCAGTTTTTTCCCGTGGTTTTGTTGTGTTCCATTAATTATTGCCTTTTTTCAAAAACTTTGTCTATAAGTCCGTATTCAAGCGCTTGAGCGGGGTCGAGGAAGTTATCCCTTTCGGTGTCGGCGCAGATTTTTTCGTAGGGCTGGCCTGTCTTTTCGGCAAGTATCCTGTTTAGTTTTTCCTTGATTTTTATAATTCTTTCGGCGTGTATTTTAATATCCGTCGCCTGTCCCTGCATTCCGCCCAGCGGCTGATGAATTAAAATTTCCGAATTCGGGAGGGCTATTCGCTTTCCCTTTGCCCCCGCCGCGAGCAAAAACGCCGCCATTGATGCCGCGATGCCCACGCAGGTCGTGGAGACATCGCACTTGATATAATTCATCGTGTCGTAAATCGCCATTCCGCTTGTTATAGAGCCGCCCGGCGAATTTATATAAAGATAAATATCCTTGTCCGCGTCATCGGCCTCAAGATATATTAACTGGGCTATCGCCAGCGACGCCGTCACATCGTTTATCTCGCCGCTTAAAAAGACAATCCTGTCGTTCAGCAGTCTTGAAAAAATATCATAAGACCGCTCGCCCCTGTTTGTCTGTTCTATGACTATCGGCACCAATGCCATATGCTTGCCCTTCTTTCTTTAATTTTGTTGAATTAATTCAGCTGTTCGCCCGCAGCGCCGTCAGGTACGGCGTTTGACTTAATAAGCTCCACCGCTTTGCGGATCGCGATATCCTTGACTACGCCGCCGAGAGGCACGGTTTCCTTGATTTTTTCCAAATCTATCTTATAGCTCTCCGCCATGGTTTTGTATTCTTCTTCTATTTCATCTTCGCTCGGGGCAATTCCCTCCGCCTTAACGACAGCCTCAAGCGCCAGCCGAGTTCTCACCCGGCGTTCGGATTCGGGGCGGAGCGAATCCCGAAATCTCTTTTCGTCCATCCCGGTATAGTTATAATACATGTCAAGGCTTCCTCCCTGAGAAGTCAGCCGATATTCAAAATCCCTTAAATCGCCGTCGATTTCGGTTTCAATCATCGCGTCGGGGAGGTCTAACTCTGTGTTCGCCAAAAGCTCATCGATAATTTTTTCCTCATACGCCCTGTCTTCGGCTTTTTGTTTCCTATCGGTTATTTTCGCCTTTATATCCGCCTTATATTCATCAACCGTGTTCAGGCTTTCCGACACTTCTTTTACAAACTCGTCGTCAAGAACCGGGATCTCTTCCCTTTTGATTTCTTTAAGCTCAACCTTAAAAACGGCGGGTTTTCCGGCAAGCTCGCTTACGGGGTAATCAGCCGGAAAGGTGACGTTAACCTCAAAGCTCTCGCCCGCCAAACGGCCGATAACCTGATCCTCAAAACCCGGGATAAAAGAACCCGAACCAAGCTTGAGCGCGTGGTCCCCGCCTTTTCCGCCCTCGAACGGAACTCCGTCTATAAAGCCCTCAAAATCAATAACTGCGGTGTCGCCGCCGCGCGAAGCTTCGCCCTCGATGACCAAAAGCCTTGCGTTTCGCTTTCTGTAGCTCATTATCTCGTTGTCAATTTCCTCGTTCGTAACGCTGACAACTTCTTTATTCGCCTTAAGCCCTTTATATTTGCCCACAACCGCCTCCGGCTTTATAAACACCTTGGCGGTGAGGGTCACGCCCTCTTCGTTTATCGAGACTATTTCAATGTCCGGCCTTGATACAACCTCAAGACCCGCCGATTCCACCGCTCTGCCGTAGACGTCGGGGAGGAGCCCGTCGATTGCCTCGTCATGGAAGAACGACGAGCCGTACATTTTTTCTATAATTGATTTCGGGGCTTTTCCCCTGCGGAACCCCGGCACGTTGATCTTCGCCGCGTTTCTTTTATACGCTTTCATCACCGCTTCGTCAAACACCGGTTTTTCAATAAGCAGCGTCAGTTCCTTGTGGTTCTTGCCTATTTCCTTTATGTCTTTTATCTCGTTATTTTCTTTTACTTCATTTGCTTTGGAATCGACCTTTATCTCGTCCGTTCCGCTATTTGTGTTTTCCATCAAAAAATTATCCTCCAATTATCGTATCTATATTATTTTATACTAAAACGGCGGTTTGTCAACAGAATTTTGCAAAATTGAGATTTTTGTAACGAATTTTAAAATTTTCCCCCCTATGCCTTGATAAAGTTGTGTATTTTAAATATAATAACCTTGCCACCGATTTACGGAATTATCCAAAGGAGCCTGCCTTTATGCCCAAGCGCAACGCCGACGCCGAACACGCGGCAAACGATGTTACAAACGTACTTGAAAACGCTGACAAAGCCGAACTTACCCGCAAGTCAAGTCTTGCGGATACAAGCGTCTTTTGCGCGAACATACCCCTGCCCGACAACGGCATACTCACCGGCGGCGAGCTTGAGGAAACCGTGGCGAAGTTTGAGCTGAGCAGCATAAAACCCGTATATAACGGCAAAAAGCCAAAAATTATAACGGGAAAACTTATTGTCAGAATGGCGCTGCTTGCCGCCTGCGCCGGGTTGTTTTTTTACTGCGTGTACGCGATAGCCCAGCGGGTTGCCGACGACATAAGAAACGAAAATATAATGGAAGACTTAATAGAGGCGACCGAGCGGAAATCCGAAGTGGCGCGAACCCCGAGACAAAAAGAGTCCCCGCTGACGCTTACGCTCTTTGACGCTCTCGGCGTTACCGAATACGCCCAAGAATGGAACGATATCGACACCGCCGGCAAATATGACTCTATCCGGTACACATTAACCAAGCTAAAGGCCGCGAACAGCGACATTTTCGGCTGGATACGCTGCGTGGGCGGGATGATAAACATTAATTATCCCATTGTTAAGAGCACGGACAACAGTTTTTACCTAAACAAAAACTTTGAAAAGCGTCCGTCGGTCGCGGGGTCAATTTTTGCCGACTTTAGAAACTCGTTTACTCAGGGCGATAACTACAACACAATTTTTTACGGCCACTGCATGACAAACGGCACAATGTTCAGGGCGGTAAAGGACTGGTACGATTCCCCCTCGCGTTCCGCCGCCGCCGACCAGATAAACATTGAGATTATTACCCCCGACGCGGTGTATGTGTATGAGATTTTTGCCGCTTATCGGTCCTCGGGCTCTGACTTTATAACCGTCTCTTTCGCGAACAACGCCGAATACCTCACGTTTTTAAAGAATCTCCAGAAAAAATCCGTGCTTAAGAAAACCACGAGCTTTGACATAAACACAAGAATTATAACCCTTTCCACCTGCACAAACGTGATTTCAAACCCCGACGAGCGCTATGTCGTCCATGGCAAGCTTGTTAAAATTATAAAGTATAGCTAAAAAACCCTACTGTTATATTGTACGCCATTACATAAACTTTGGCGTTTTTGCCTTTAACCCCAAAGCGTTAAAGCATTAAAAAAAGCCGGCCGCCCGGCTTTTTTTAATGCTGCTTTATGTTATTTTACCTGTGTGCCGGAAAAAACATAAGCGCCGATCTCGGTTGTTTCCGGAACGTCCGCGAAGACAAGATCCGAACACCCCGCGAAAGCGTAGCTGCCAATATATGTTACGGAATCGGGGATAAAAACCGCTTTGAGCGATTCGCACCCGAAAAACGCAAAGGCGGAGACAACCTCAAGAGAGGCGGGAAGGTAAACATATTCCAAAGACACGCAGTCTTCAAAAGCGCGAAGCTCTATCTCGGTAAGCGTATCCGGGAGACGCACGGCTTTTAACGAGGTAAAACCCGAAAACGCGCCGGGTTCGATTTTTGTAACGCCGTCCTCAATATAAATATATTCGATTCCCGAGTTGTTTTCCCAAATAAGCCCCGCCGGTATGACGGATGAGTTGCCGGCTTTTACAGTTATGCCTTTTGCGAACGGCACGTGAATCATTTCGGTAGTTTTAAATTCTTTTGTAAACAGCGACATATCGTAATTTTCGGGCTCTACGGGTTCTTCGGCGGGGGCGTCCGCGATATCCCTCACCTCTATACCGGTGCCTTCAAACGTAATCGTGTCATATGTCACAGTGCCGGGCTTGGCATACACATAGTCCACAAGAACTCCAAAGAAGCTAACAATATTATTCGGCAAAACAAGATATTCAATGTCCGCGCCTCTGAAGCACCCCCTGCCTATCCCCGAGAGAGAGTTCGGCAGGATAAGGTGTTTTAGCGAAGAACACCACATAAAGGAGTCGTGCTCAATAAACGTCAGCGTGTCCGGCAATGATACCACAGACAGCGATTCGCAGTTATAAAACGAATCGAATGGTATGGAAGTCACGGACGGGGGAAGATATATTTTCTCAAGCGAAACGCAGTCATTAAACACCCCGCAGTGGAGCCTGCTCAGCGTGGAGGGCAGGCGGACGACTTTAAGTTCCGAACAGCCCGCGAACGCGTACTCCTCAATTTCCGTAACGCCGTCCTCAATATACAGATATTTAATTTTTTTGTTCCCGCCGAACATTTCTTCCGTGATTTTTGTTATTGTGCCGGACTTGATTATCACCCCTTCGGCGGACTCGGGGAATTCATCCAGCACAAATTCAGAGGTGAAAAGCGACATATCATATGTTTCTTCCGGCATTTGGTATTCATTCGATGGTTCTTCGGACGATGATTCGGATGGTTCTTCGGCTGATGATTCGGGGAGTTCAGAACTTGTCAATGACAATATGCCGGACAAAGCGCTTTCCCCACCTTCGCTGACCCCGCCGCCGCCGGAACAGGAAAAAAGCGACGCAAAAGTCAAAGCGACCAAAACAGCGCAAAGGAAATATGAGAGTATACGAGTTGACATTAAAATGGCCTCCTTTTTTAGCAAAACGCTAAACAATATAAATTAAACTTAATAACTCTGTCGCGTTAACACCACTACATATTGGTTTGAATAAAGAAGTTTTACATATGTATTATCTATAATAAATGTAAAATCATTACTAAGAGAACGTAAAGTATATACAAGTTGTGCGTTTGTATAAGATTGTGGTATGAAAATTTTATTTTCAGTATAGTCTATATAAACGGGAGAGCCTGATTTTGTTTGTATTCCGGGATATGATGCATGATCAAATAGTTCAGTTTCTGAAAATTCTATATAACACTCGTTTACATCAAAAACTTGAGTAACATCAACAAACGGAGCATCTTCAGCATACTGCCAAAAAGACATTGTTGGGCAAAGATTTTTAGCATCTATATAACTCGTATTCCTTGTTGCAAACCATAATTTTAAATCGCCTAAGTTTGCCATGTTGTAACAATTTACTCTGAAGTCGTTATTTAAATACAAACATGGTTCAAACCCTGCTTTCGCAATTGCTGTAGCATATGCTTTAGCAATATTGGTATTTGCTTCTTTTGTTAAAGTTTTATACCTGTCATTATTATTATCTTCCATATCAATGACTAATGGTAATTTAATTTTTGAATACCCGCCTGCAGCAATAACATTAGACAAAAACAAATTTACTTCAGTTTCAACAGATAGCTTGTTTACACTTGATCCTGTGTTTACATTCATTGCGCGGCAAAAATGATAAGCCCCAACCATTATCCCTTTTGATGTAGCCGCATTAACATTATTAATGAAGCATTGCCTCATTGCTCTGTCAGTACTTGAACTATCTGGATAACCCTCAGAAGCTTTAATAAATGCAAATGTTACCCCTTGATTTTTTAACTTTCCCCAAGTACTTGCGCTAACAGAAAAACTTACATCAACACCTAACCTTTGCATAAAAATCCACCTTTCTAAATTTTTTTTATATTAAAATAATAATATAACTGTTTTAATTTTCCTTCTAAAATATACTTATTAAGTTAAATACCAAAAATTAATATGAATTTATTAACTTGTATTAAATTAATATATTTCTACAAAAACTATGATTTTAATCCAAAAACCATGATACATATTTTTCTTGAACGACACTAACCCTGCGTTTTGCAGGGTTTCGCTGAGTGATGGTATAAAAACATTTAGCCCAAACTCGGGCGGAAGATCAAAAAAGATGTTTTAGCGGTTTTGTCGCCGGATTCGGATAGGCTAACCGGATATGTTTGGGTTATTAAAGCCCGAAAGTATATTATATTCTGCTGTTATATTAAGTATAATACTAATTCCACAATATGTCAAGAGGAAAAACGAATAAAGTGGAAAGGAATGAATGAAGTCGCGGCTTAATGCGCCGACAGACATGCTTTGTTGAAAAAACAAATGTAAAAGACAATGAATCAAAATTAAAAGTATATGTTTTAACTTCGTTACTTTAAGTCTTATTTTTTCGTCTTAAATGAAATATTGCTTCGCAATATGAAATAATGGTCTTGCGACCATTATGAAAATTTTCTGCTAAAGCAGAAAGTGAAATAAAATAAATCCACCCATGCCCGCAGGCATTTCATACGCCGCAGGCGTATTTCATGTGCGTTAGCACATTTCACAAATCCGCAAGGATTTATTTCATTGAAAAAAGCGCCAAAAGGCGCTTTTTTCTGGTTGCGGAGGCAGGATTTGAACCTGCGACCTCCGGGTTATGAGCCCGACGAGCTTCCAGCTGCTCTACCCCGCGATATTGAACTTTTGTTATAACTGCAACCCTTAGTGTCCAAAAATTGTGGTGCCGGACACCGGGCTTGAACCGGTACGAGATTTTAATCTCACGGGATTTTAAGTCCCGGGCGTCTGCCAATTCCGCCAGTCCGGCCCGACAGCATTGTGATTGTAGCACATCAGGCCCTTGTTGTCAAGAGCCTGATGTAAAATTTATGATTTTGGCTTTTTAAACTGTTTTTGGGTATTTTGCTTTACTTTTTACCGCCGCGGGTTTTTTTATACCAAAACACCCCGAACGCCGCCGCGGCAAGGGCGGCGGTAGCGGACAAATACACCCAGAGCTTCGGCTTATCGTCTTTTTTCTTCTCAGGCTGAACAAAAGATTCGCCGCCGGAGGCAGGCTGCTCGCCGTCTGTTTCGGTAAAAACAATCAGCGCCTCGCTTGGCGGGCTCGCGAGGGTGGATTCGGTCTCTGCCGCGCGGCGGTAAAAGGTATATTCAGTCCCCGGGTTAAGTCCGGTAAAAATATTCCAACTCTGCCATGAAATGCCGTCCATGCTGTACTCAAAGCCCTCGTCGAACTGCAAAGTGACGCTTTTTTGGGTTTTTTCATGGACGGCAGGCGGGTCTACTACGCCTACAAACTCATTTTTAATGTTTTCGGGAACATATATTTTAAGCGCCTGTGTGTGAAGCTCAGGCTCGTAACTAATGTTTTCGCCGTCTACCTTGCTTAAATTAAACGTCACAAACGAAAACCCCCCCCACCAGTCCTCGGTGATATAAACAAGCCTTTCGTTTGTGTTCGGCTCCCTTTCTGTAGTCGCAAGCCCTCTCTCCGGCCATTTTTCCGCCCGGTACTGATAGCCCGCGTCAAGCGAAATAACGCTGCCGACGGGGATTTCGGCTTTACCGAACTTCTTGCCGGAGGCGATAAAGCGCTTGTTAAGGTCAACATCGGGGGCGGTGTAATAGTTGTAATTCGCCGTGGCGTTCCAGTAAGAAAAAGGTACCGGCCGCCAGTCAAGGGTTGTATATCCCTCCGGGTTAAAGTCATCGGCGGGGTTCACGGCGTAAATCGAGCTTGTCACCTCATAGGGGGAAGAAACCGCCGCCGCAACCGCCTCTTTTACAACGTCAAGGCTTGTTTGGGAGATAAGCCCTGTTTTCGCGTTTGAAATGCTCTCGCCTGTGAGGGCGGCAAACCAGACAAGCCCGGCGGCATAGCAGCCCAGCCGCTGTGACAGGTGATAGCCGTCGCTTGTGAAGTCGGGGTCGGGGATAAAAGAAGTCCTCATGTTTTGAATTGCCGTTCCGGCGGGAATAATAAAGTCAATTTCGCCATGCTTTTCGGCAACGCCGCTTTTCACGGCGTTTATTATCGCGCCGTACATAACGTCTTGGTCATTATTATAACCCGCGAAACCCGCGTGGGCGGAATCTTTGGCGTAAGCCCATGTCATATGCCAAGCGAGCTTTGTGTCCTCGGAAGTTTTGTTTTCGTTTATATAATCAATTAAATTTGTCAGATAGGGCTCATATGAGCTCTCTATCCCGCTGTGAGTGCTGACCTGCTGAAGAACAATAAAATCCCAATCCTCTGAAACCAGCGCGGCGAGAAGCCGAGTTTGGGGGTTGCTGACCCATTTTCCGTCGGTGTTTACGTTATATGTATAGGCGGCGGCGTTTGTCCGGGCGTTTGACCAGTGGGTCTGGAGACTGCACCCGGCGATATAAAGGTTGCCTAATTTAATGTCGTCATAGCCCGCGTCGGTCGCGATTTGATACAAATGCGTAAAGGCGTTCTCGCTGAAACTGTTCCCGACAGCGAGCACTTTAAACGTCTTCTTTTCTCCCGCCGCTCTCGGCGACAGGCTCGGGAAGGTGAGGGCAAGAATGGGGAATACAAATATAAAAGATAAAAACTTTATGGTTTTGCGTGTCATGGGTTGTTCCTTTCAAAACTTTTATTAAATATTAAAACGCGGCGGCTTTTTTGCCCGCCGGGCGGCGGAAAACATTTAAGCGTTTCGGCACAAAACAGTTTAACAAAAAACTTTTTATTAGTCAACAGTTTACTATTAACTGTTAGCTGTTAGCTGTTAGCTGTTAACTGTTAACGCAGGAACGACCTTTCGCAAAACCAAAACAAAGCGGGTTTGGTATGTTATGGCAAGTTTACATAACATTTTCTTGACTTTTTTACTTTATTTAACTATAATGAATACAATACCCATATTTATAATAGAATACTAAGGAGTCGGCTTATGAGAAAAGTTATTTGCTTTACTTTGGCGGCGATGCTTTTTGTTTCCCTCGCTTTGTTTTCAATGGCTTCCTGCGCGGAAGATAAGAAACCCGATGCTGCTTCGTCGGGGCCGGAAATCTCGTCCCCCGGCGGCGAGAGCGGCGGCGGCGAGTCAACCTCGGAAGAACTCATGTACGGCAAGGGCCTTGAGGTTAAAAACCTTGGCGGCAGGGTTATAAACATTCTCTGCCGTGACTGGGGCGGCGGGTCAATACAGGGTTACAACGGCGAAGTTATCCAGCGCGACAATTACGACGAAAAAACCGCCGATTCGGTCGATGTCGCGAAATATGAGATAAGACAAATGATAGAAGAGCGCTACTCCTGCTCGATAAAAGGGGTGCTCGACTCTTCCGCGGCGGGGGATTTCAACAACAGGGTCCGCACCTCGACCATGGGCGGCATAGAGGCGTTTGACGTTGTTTTCGACGCTTACGGCCACGCCAACCCGCTTGTCACCGAAGGGTATTATGTCGACCTGTTCTCTATCCCCACAATTAATTTCTCAAACCCTTGGTGGGATGGGAACGCCGTGGAAGACCTTTCAATTTGCAAAAAGCTGTTTTTCGCCTGCGGCGACATTAACACATACGATAACGACGGCACTTGGGTGCTTTATTTTAATAAAGAACTGCTGGAAAGTTCCCTCCCCGGCGAAAATCTCTACAACCTCGTCTACAACAACGAGTGGACGTTTGATACTTTCGCCGAGATAGTAAAAACCGTCTCGGCCGACACCGACGGCAACGACGGGATGAGCGAGTTTGACACCTGGGGGCTCGGCACCGAAACCTATAACATTTACGTCCATGTGCTTGCCGCCGGGGAAAGGCTTTGCCGGAAAGATTCCGACGGCGTGCCGTTTTTCGATTATCAAAAAGAATCCATGTACTCCGCGCTTGAAAACGTGCTCGACTTATACCTTAACGACTCAAAAGTCATGGTGGCAAACGGGGGAAAATACAACCACTACCCCAATGTCTGGGAAGACACCATTATAAAGGCTTTCCGCGAGGGGCGCGAGCTGTTTTACATGGGCGGGCTTATAAACGCCGTGTCTTACAGGCAGCTTGAGTTTAACTACGGAATTCTTCCGATACCAAAATATTCCTCCGAACAGGATACCTTTTTCCACTCGGTCTCTTTCCACAATATGTCCTGCATGCTTATCCCCATAGGGCAGTCGGACGAAGATTACTATGACTTGGGGCTTGTCATTGAGGCTTTGGGGGCGGAATCGAAAAACTACCTCACCCCCGTCTACTACGACAAGGCGCTTAAGGCTAAAAACGCGGAGACCATCGACGACGAAAACATGCTTGATATTATTTTCGACTCAAGATGCTTTGACCTCGGCGCGGCGTTCAACTGGGGCGGTCTTGTGTATGAATTTATGAAAATGGATAAAAACTTTATCGCCCGCTTTGACACGATAGCAGATAAGGCGCAGGGCGAAATGGAAGACACAATCGAAATGCTCCAAAAGAACAACTGACACTTACAAAAGCTAACTGTTAACTAAGGACTGATTTTTTTGACAATACCGGAGGGCATAGCGTACGGGCTGTTGCAGGGGATTACGGAATTTCTCCCCGTTTCTTCTTCAGGGCATCTCGCACTGGCGCAAAACTTTTTCGGGGGGAACGCCGGGGGGGACGGCTATTTCACCTTTATGGTTTTTCTCCACCTCGGTACCCTTGCCGCGGTAATCGCCGCGTATTATAAAGATGTGTTCGGCATAGTTAAAGCTTTCTTTACCCTTTCGGCAAAGCTTTTTAGGGGAAAACTAAAGGAAGGCCTTGATAAGAGCGAAAAACTGTTTTTGCTCCTCGCGGCCGCCACCCTCCCGCTTTTCGCCGCCACCGTGTTCGCGGACAAAATAGAAAATCTTATAAATTTAAGCCGGGTTATCGGCGGGCTCCTTATTATAAACGGGATTATGCTGTTTTTGGCCGATAAAATTAAAAGACCGCCGGTTTCCTTGGGGGAAGAACAAAACGGAAAACACGCCAAGCCATCCCACGCGCTGATTATAGGTTTTTTCCAGCTCCTTGGGGTTTTGCCGGGGATATCCCGCTCGGGCTCGACTATCACGGGCGGGCTCGCGGTGGGGCTTGATCGAACCGACGCCGTAAAATTTTCGTTTTTAATGTCTATACCCGCGATAGCGGGGGCGAATATACTTGAGCTTTTTAAAATCAAATCCCACCCGCTCCCCGCCGGTAGCTCTCCCGCCGTTATCATCGGCGTGCTTACCGCTGCCGCGGCGGGGATGGGAGCGATAAAACTCCTCCAGTACATGGCGAAAAATAAAAAGCTTACATATTTTTCGGTTTACTGTATTATAGCGGGAGCGGCCGCCATAATAGCGGAGCTGTTTATCTGACTTATCGGATATAAATATTTATTTTTAAGGTGTTGTAAATGGCAGGAAGTAAAAACTCGTCTCCCTCGGAGGGGTCAAAGTCAAAATCAAAAACAACAACAGCAACAAACAATAAAAAATCGGCGGGAAGAGCTTTTGATATAACGCCGTATGTTTTGGGCTTTGCCGCCCTGCTTTTGGCGGCTCTCTTCACAATGGAGAGCGCGGGGTTTTTAGGGGACTTTCTCACCCCCGTTTTCAAGGGGCTGTTTGGGTTCGGCGTGTTCGCCATCCCTTTTTACCTCATTATTTTAGCCTTGTTTTGGAAGTCAGACAAAAAAAACGGCACGGCGTCAAGGGTTTTTTTATGTATCGCCAATTTTGTTTTTCTTCTGCTGCTGTTTCAGCTCCACACCGCCTCACCCGAAGAACGGCAATTTTCCGGTCAGGGGATTTCATTCCTTAAAGTTTTTTATCAAAACGGGGTAAAGGGAATCGGCGCGGGGGCGCTCGGCGGGAGCGTCGGCAGCGGAATTGAGTTTCTTGTCGGCACAGCGCTGTCTTATGTCGTCGGTTATCTGATAACGGCGGCGACTTTTGTGTTTATCGTGGGGCTTACCCCCGGCAAAATCTTTGCCTGCGCCGCGTCGGCGGTTAAAAATACTCTCGCGGCGCGACAAAACAGAAAAGTTAAAAAAGTTAAAGCGAAAACTCCTGTTAAAGAAAAACCCGAACCGCCCGTTCAGGACCCTTACACCGGGTTTTATAACGGAAAAACTGCCGCCGACGAGGTTCAAGCCCCCCCTTACAGCTCTATTTTTGACGAAGAACCGGAAGACAGTTTTCTTGAGGAAACCTCCGGCACGCCCGCTTCTCTCCCCCCCGTTATAACCGAGACAAGCGTTGCGAACGCCGAAACAAAAGAGACGGCCGCGGGAGTCGCTACCCTGATTGACGAAGAAAAAGAAGACGAGAGCGTTTATGAAACCTCCGAGATAGAGGCGGAAACTTCTTCTCCGGTATATGTGTTCCCGCCGATTTCGCTGCTCTCCGAAGGGACAAGCGATTTTTTACGAAATTCTTCGCAAAACATCGCCCTCACCGGGCAAAGGCTTATTTCCGTGCTTAAAACATACGGGGTAAAGGCGTCCATGGTGTCCACAAGCCGGGGCCCCGCCGTCACCCGCTATGAGGTGCTCCCCGACGAAGGCATACGGGTGAGCAGAATAGAGGGGCTTGCCGACGACATAAGAATGAGGCTTGCCGCTTCAAGCGTGCGGATTGAGAGCAATATCCCAGGAAAAGCCGCCATAGGCATTGAGATACCGAACGAAACCGCCTCTATTGTCAAGCTAAGGGATTTGATTGACAACGACTTGTTTAGGAACAACCCCTCAAAGCTGTTTGTCTGTCTTGGCGTTGACGTGGGGGGAAACCCGATTTACTTTGATATCCCCGACATGCCTCACCTTCTCATAGCGGGCGCCACGGGAATGGGAAAATCCGTCTGCCTTAACTCGATAATCGTCTCTCTCCTTTACCGGGCAACCCCGGACGAGGTTAAATTTATCCTCATAGACCCCAAAAAGATTGAGCTTTCCTCCTTTAACGGAATACCCCATCTCCTTGTCCCGGTGGTCAACGAGCCGAGAACGGCGGCGGGTTCGCTAAACTGGGCGGTCAACGAAATGGAACGCCGCTACACGCTGCTCGAACAGCTCGGCAACGCCCGCAATCTTGAGGAATACAACGAAATGGTAGAGGGCGACCCGGAACGCGAACGGCTCCCCTATATTGTCATTATCATCGACGAGCTTGCCGACCTTATCATGTCGGCGAAAGACGCGGTGGAAAACTCAATTTGCAGGCTGGCGCAAAAGGCGAGAGCGGCGGGGATTCACCTTGTCGTAGGCACTCAGCGCCCGTCCACGGACGTAATAACCGGGCTTATCAAGGCAAACATACCCTCAAGGATCGCCTTTACCGTCTCCCAGTCGGTGGATTCGCGGATAATCCTTGACGAAAACGGCGCCGAGGCGCTGCTCGGCAAGGGAGACATGATTTACGCGCCCGTCAAGATGATGAAAAAGCTCCGGGTGCAGGGGGCGTATGTGGACGGCAAAACCGAAGTGACCGCTGTCTGCCAGTTTATTAAAAACGCCGCCAAAGCCGAGTACAGCAAAGACGTTATGAAAATGATAGAAGACGAAGCCAAGCTCTGCGGGGAAAAACCCGGCAGGCGGAGGTTCGACGACGGCTCGGGCGAGGAAGAAAAAGAAGACGTGCTGTTTTACGACGCCATAGGCGTGGGGTTTGAGTTTGAGACAATGTCAACCTCGCTCCTCCAGAGAAAGCTTTCCATCGGCTACGCCCGCGCCCAAAAAATTATTGATATGCTTGAGGAAAGGGCGTATGTCGGGAAGTTCGACCCCGCCACAAAAAAGCGCAAGATACTTATTTCAAGGGAGGAGTATGACGAGCTCAGGCTTAATAAGGAAAGCAAAAGCGGAGATTAAGCTTTAAAGCTTTTTCGGCGTTTTCTTTTATATTTTATATTCCATGCGCGGCTTTTTAAGTTTTAATAATTTTAGCTTTATATAAAATTCCCCCCGGCTAAAGACGGGGGATTTTTTATTATTCCATTCTAACGGCTTATACCGCCGACAGCGCGTTGTCCGCTATCTTTAATTTTCCGGTATCCATTTTTTTGTAAAGCCTTTTTTTGATAATGATATAAAAGATTAACTGAACAATCAAAGTCGCGCTCCAAGAAACGGGATAAGAAACATAAAGGCTGCCGGGCGAGTGATACGCCGGGTTTTTAAACACCGTGTATATCCAAGTCAGCCGCACCCCGCACACTCCGATTACAGCGATAAACATCGGGGCGAGCGACGAGCCCATTCCCCGTATCGCGCCCGTCATGACGTCCATCATGCCGCACAAAAAGTAAACGGCGCAGATATATGTCATCCTTGTAAGGCCGTAGCTTATCGCCTCGGAAGAGCCGGATATATAAATCGAAAGCAGCGGTTTCGCGAAGATAAACGCGCCGACACCCATCGCGAGCCCGGTGGCGGCGACAAGCGAAAGGCTCCCCGCGAGCACCTTGCCTACCCGGTCTTTCTTGCCCGCGCCGACGTTTTGCCCGATAAAGTTCATGGCGGTCTGGTAAAACGCGTTCATGGAGACATAGACGAACCCCTCAATATTGGCTGCGGCGGCGTTCCCGGCGATGGCGATATCCCCAAAAGAATTCACCCCGCTTTGAATAATAACGTTTGAGGCCGAAAAAATTGTTCCCTGCATTCCCGCCGGGAGCCCGATTTTCATAATTCGGATTGCCTCCGACCTGTGGAACTTCATCTCTTTAATAAACAGCCGGCAGACGTCGCTCCGCCTAACAAGCGCCCTTACGACAAGAAACGCCGCGAGCGCTTGGGTTAAAATGGTTGCGAGCGCCACCCCGTCTACGTCCATTCTAAAGAAAATCACAAAAATAAGGTTGAGCGCGACGTTAAGCGCGCCGGCGAGGGTGAGATATAAAAATGGGCTTTTTGTGTCCCCTGCCGCCCTGAGTATGGCGGCGCCGAAGTTAAAAATAAGTATGGGGATAATCCCCGAAAAGAAAATTCGCATATATACCGCAGCGAGTTCAAGCACTTCCGGCGGCGTCCCCATAAGGGTTAAAAAATACTTTGCCCCGAATATCCCCACAAAAGTAAGCACCGCCCCGCCGGCGGCCGCAAGCGGGAACGCCGTGTGAACCGCGTTGCGGACGGTGTCCTTGTCGCCCGCGCCGATCCCTTGGGCGACGACGACGCTTACCCCGACCGAAAGCCCCATAAATAAGTTGACGATAAGATTTATAAGCGAACCGGTAGACCCCATCGCGGCAAAGGGAAGACCGCCGCAGTACTGACCTATGACAATAAGGTCGGCGGCGTTAAACAGCAAATGGAGCAGCCCCGTAAAAATAATGGGGAGGGTGTAGACCAGCATGTTTTTAAAAAGCGGCCCGTTTACCATGTCCACCGATTTAGTTTTTAAACGCATATTGTTTTGATCCCCCAAAGGCTTTTCGCGCAATCAACCTTATTATACAGCAATAAAAACTTAAAACAATATGCAAAAGGAATAGAAAAAACCGTCAAGCTTCGCGTTTTTTCTTTAATATGACCACAATCCGGTTTACGGCGCGAAAACAAATCAAACCATAACCTCTTTTTACCGACGGGGGCGCAGCACGCCTTGCGGGTATAAAAAAAATAAACAGGCAAAGCAGCAAATTTTTAATAAATATTTAATACAAATACATTTTATTTGAAAATATGAAAATAATAGTACCAAGTCAATGAAAGGGGAGAATAAAATGTCTCAACTTAATCTAATGGAACTCCAAACCCTTCGCCATCTCATCGGCGCCCACGACACGGCGGTTCAGAAAATGCAATCGTATATCGGGCAGGCAACCGACCCGCAGGTCAAGGCGTTTTTTGAAAAATCTTCGCAGAGCGCCGTGAGTACAAAACAAAAACTAATGGCCTTTTTGGGATAAGGAGTTTAAAATGTTACAAGAAAAAGCAATGGTAAACGATACTTTAGCCGGCATTAAAAGCGAACTGACGCTTTACGCCACGGCGATCGCGGAATGCGCCAACCAAAACCTCCGCCAGACTATCCAGCAGATAAGGAACAGCTGCGAAACTTCGCAGTACGAACTTTTTCAGATAGCCAGCTCCAAGGGTTATTACAAACCCGCCGCGAAAGCAAGCGATTCCGAAATTCAGGAAGTAAAACAGCAGCTCCAATAAACGGTTTTGGCGTTATGCAACTTAAAAACGGGCTTACCGCCCGTTTTTTTTGTTTCTTAAAAACTCTTTAATCCTCTCGTAACTCTCCTCGCTTAAGTAATGCTCTATTTTACAGGCGTCGGCGTAGGCGGTCTCCTCGCCCGTTCCGAGAATCATAAAAAACTTAGCGATATTGCAATGCCTTTCGTAAACCGCCTCGGCGATTTTCCTCCCCGATTTTGTAAGGGTGATGTTCCCCGCCGGAGAAATATCAAGATACCCCGCCTGCGCCAGCTCTCTCAGCGCCACGCTGACGGTGGGTCGGGAATGCCCCATCGCCGCGCAGATATCCGCCTGCCTCACGTTCTCTTTTTCGCCGCTTATTATAAGTACCCGTTCGAGATAATTTTCAGCCGCTTCATGTATGTTCACTCCGTTCACCTCCGATGGGTTGTTCTTATCTCCGCAACTATATATTTATATATCATAATTAACAATAAAAAGCAATTAATCAATTAAAAATTTTATATATTCGTACTTGACAAAAAAAATCGAAGGTGGTAATATATATGTGTTAGGATATACTAACAAGAAGGAAAAAAAGCTATGAAAACACTTACTCTAAAGGATATAAGCCCCGGTCAGACGGTGAAGATCGGCAAGGTGACGGGGGAGGGCGCGATACGCCGCCGCATAATGGATATGGGGATAACAAAAGGCGTTAGCGTCACGGTGCGGAAAACCGCCCCGCTCGGCGACCCTATTGAGATAACCGTCCGCGGATACGAGCTGTCGCTCCGCAAAGCCGACGCCGAAATGATATTACTTGAAAGCTGACACAAAATTTTTGTGGTCTTTGTCATATGAAAAACATAATAAAAATCGCGCTTGCCGGCAACCCGAACTCGGGAAAGACAACACTTTTTAATATACTTACCGGCTCCAATCAATCGGTGGGTAACTGGCCCGGCGTAACCGTTGAAAAAAAAGAAGGAATGCTGAAGGGCAATAAGGGCGTAATTATAACCGACCTGCCCGGTATCTACTCGCTCTCCCCCTACTCGCTTGAGGAAGTGGTGGCGAGAAACTATCTTGTCAACGAACGCCCGGACGCGATACTTAACGTTATCGACGGCACAAGCCTTGAGCGGAGCCTTTATCTCACAACCCAGCTTGTCGAGCTTGGCATCCCTGTCGTTATTGCCGTTAATATGTCAGATGTTATCAAGAAAAACGGCGATACAATAGATATTCCCGGGCTTGAGAGCGAACTGGGGGTTAAAATAGCCGAAATTTCCGCCCTTAAGGAAACGGGAATTGAAGACGCCGCGGAAAAAGCCATATCCGCCGCGAACGGCAAGAATTCTATCCCGCGCCACAGCTTCCGCGGGAGCGTGGAACACGCGCTGGCGCATATAGAAGAGGCCGCGCTCCACGATATGCCGCTTGAAAGACAGCGCTGGTACGCGATAAAACTGTTCGAGCGCGACACGCGGGTGTCCGATTTGCTAAACATCCCGCGAGATAAGCTGAGCCATATTGAAAGCGACATTTCCCGCTGTGAAAAAGAACTTGACGACGACGCCGAATCGATAATCATAAACGAGCGTTATTCCTATATCGAGTCCCTCCTCGAAAAATATTACATAAAAGCCAAAAAGGGCCCTTCAATTTCTGAAAAAATCGACCGCGTGGTGACAAACCGTTTCCTCGCGCTCCCGATTTTCGCGCTGGTCATGTTTATCGTTTACTATGTGTCGGTGACTACCGTCGGCACGCTTCTCACCGATTTCACAAGCGAAACGGTTTTCGGCGAATGGATTTCCCCGTTTTTGGAAAAAAGCCTGACTTCCGCCGGGGTTTCAAACTTTTTGGTGCTGCTCATCGTCGACGGGATTATCGGCGGCGTGGGCGCGGTGCTCAGCTTTGTGCCGCAGATGATGATTTTGTTTATGTTCCTCGCCTTTCTTGAATCCTGCGGATATATGTCAAGAATCGCGTTTATAATGGACAGAATATTCCGCCGGTTCGGGCTGTCGGGCAAGTCGTTTATCCCCATGCTGGTGGGTACCGGCTGCACGGTTCCGGGGATTATGGCGACAAGAACGATAGAAAACCTCCGCGACAGGCGAATGACTATCATGACCACTCCGTTTATGCCCTGCGGCGCGAAACTTCCCGTTATCGCGCTTATCGCCGGCGCCATGTTCGGCGGCGCGTGGTGGCTCGCCCCCTCCGCTTATTTTTTGGGGTTGTTAATTGTTGGGATTTCGGGTATAATATTAAAAAAGACAAAAATGTTTGAGGGTGAGCCCGCGGCGTTTGTGCTTGAGCTCCCCGATTACCGCTTGCCCTCGGTCTCAAATATCCTGCGGTCTATGTGGGAGAGAAGTTTTTCTTTCATAAAAAAAGCGGGCTCGGTTATACTTATCGCCTCGGTCGGGATATGGTTTTTATCACAGTTCGGCTTTGAGAAAGGGACTTTCGGGCTTGTGTCAATGGAAGACTCGCTTCTCGCCTCGCTCGGCGGCGGACTGGCGAAGGTCTTTGCCCCGCTCGGTTGGGGTGATTGGAAAGCCTCGGTCGCCACTCTCAACGGACTTGTGGCAAAAGAAAATATCGTCTCAACCTTCGGGGTGCTGTACGGCGAGGATTACAAAACCGCACTTATCGCGGCATACACGCCGCTTTCGGCCTTTTCGTTTTTGGTGTTTAACCTGCTTTGCGCCCCCTGCGTGGCGGCAATCGGCGCCACAAGGCGGGAGATGAGCGATTGGAAATGGACGCTGTTCGCCGTCTCGTATCAGACCGCGATCGCGTACTCGGTTTCGCTTTTAGTCTATCAATACGGTATGTTTTTCGCCGGGGAAACAAACAAATACGGCTTTATCGCCGCCGTTGTTCTGAGCGTTATATTTTTGTATATGCTGCTCCGCCCCGGCAAGAGAAAGGTGGTATTATAATGTTACCTACGATAATAGTTTCGGTCGCTGTTGCCGGCGTGGTCGGCGCGTCCGCTTATTTCACTTTTCGGGGCCGCAAGGGCGGCTGTTCTTCCTGCGGGAACTGCCCTTACGCCGGGAAATGCGATAAATAATTTTTATCTTTAAAAAAACTTGGCATTCTCGCGGGCGGCGGCTCTAAAAGGCCGTCTTTTCGCGTTGCCGAGCGCAAAGTATTTTTTTAGTATATTCATTAACAAAACCTAATACAAAAGGAGGAAGAGGAGTGTTTTGTAAAGGAGATAACGTCGTTTACGGCTCAAGCGGTATCTGCACCGTGATAGACGTTTGCCCTTCCCCGTTTGGCAAGGGGGATTTAAGGGACTACTACGCCCTGCGCCCGCACAGCGACAATGAGGCTGTCATCTATACTCCCGCCAAAGGCGGAAGAGTTCCGCTGCGGGCGATTTCCAGCCGGGAAGAAGTTGAAAGATTTATAGACGGTATAAATAAACTGCCTAATATTGTCGTCCCCGGTGAAAAGCGGAGGCGCGACGCCTATAAGGAAGTCATGTCAAAAGCGTCGCTCGAGGGCTACGCGAGGATAATTAAAACGGTGGCCCAGCGGCGCAAGGTCGCCAAAGACGCCAGACGGCAGCTCGCTCTCACCGATACCGAATACGAGCGTTCCGCGAAAAGCTGTCTGTACAATGAGATTTCAATGGTGCTTGATATCCCCTTTGACAAAGTCGAGTGTTATATCAAGCAAAATTCCTGCGGAGCGAAAGCGGGGCAAAATTAAAAACTAAAAAATTTAATTGCGCCGTTCTACGGCAGGGTTATTGATTTACGAATAGCGGTGATATTTTCTTTTATTTTTAAACTATCGCCCCCCCCGGCAAAGACAAAGCTCCCCGCCACGATTACGTCCGCGCCGGCAAGAGCTACCTCACGGGAAGTGAGGGGGTTTATGCCGCCGTCGACAGAGAGCAGCGCGGACGGATTTGTTTTTTTTATGTGTTCGCTTATTGCTTTGATTTTACCTAACATTTCCGGCATAAAGCTTTGCCCGCCAAACCCCGGCTCGACGGTCATTACGAGAATTAAATCGCAAAGCGGGACAAGCTCAAGAATTTCCTCGGCGCTTGTGTCGGGTTTAAGAGAAATCCCCGCGCCCTTTCCCTTTGCCCTTATTTCTCTCAGCAGCCCCGCCGGGCAATTAGCCGCCTCGGCGTGGAAAGTTATGTAATCGCTCCCCGCGCTAATAAAATCGTCTATATACCGCTCGGGGGAATTTATCATCAAATGGGTGTCAAAAATCAATTTTGACGCCTTTCTTATTGACTTTATTACCGGCGCCCCAAAAGTTATGTTAGGCACAAAACAGCCGTCCATAACGTCAAGGTGAAGCCACTCGGCGCCCGCGTTTTCGATTGCCGCGACGTTTTCGCCAAGGCGGGAAAAATCCCCGGACAAAATCGAGGGCGACAAAATAATGGATTTTTCTTTCATAATTGTTTCCTTTCGGCAGGTATTTACATAAACTGTAATAATAAGACGCGCAAAACTTTTGGTTTTTTTGAAAAACCCGCGGAGGGGCGGCGGCGGGAAGTTTAAAAGAACGGATCTAAACATTTTTTCGCCGTTCCTCCGCGTTTATATATTTGCTTTTATAAAAAAGTTTTTACAAGCATATGATATACGTTTCCTGAATTATTGTCAAATAATAATTGCACGCGTCAGAAGATATGCACAAACCCGGCCTTTTCGCCGGCGGCAAGACCTCTGAAAACCGTTTCCAGCCTTTTTTTCGCCGACAAAAACTTGTCGTATGAGCCCGAACAAAAAGCGGCGTCAATATCCGCGACCGCCTCGTTCGCGCTCTCAAGCTCGAACATATGAAGTGAAAATGACAAAAACCCCTGCCATGAATACCATTTGTCAACAAAATTTTGAATGTCTCCCTCATAGCTCTCAAACTCTTCTTTTGTCTCGGGGAGCGCCCTTGTCATATCAATCGCCTCCCTAATGGTTTTTCTGACATAAAAACCGTTGACGCAAACAGCGGCGACGACGGTCGCGAGCAGTAAGACCGCTATAATAAAGTGTTTTATTTGGGTTCACCTTCTTTTTTTATAAGCTTCGCTCTGCCGTTCTCGTCAAAAGTCAGCGCTACGCATTTCTTTTTGGGTATGCCGCCCCGCCTTAGCTCTTTTTCAATATCGCCTTTTGTCTTTTCCGCTTGACTCATAAAGCTTTTTATTTCAACCCCCTCTATGACGACAGGCATGTCAAGGCCGATCTCGCCCACCTTGACCCCCGCGTCCTTGGGGGTGAGCGGGGAGACTTCCGCCTTGGGGAGCACCGAAATTTTACCTGTCTGCTCAAGAATAACATAATAAACGTCGTCGATAGCCTTATACCCCTGCGCCCGGATAACCGACATCACCTCGTCAAACGTGACCCGCGCCTTGTCAAGCCCTTTTTCAATGACCCTGCCTTTCGCGACAAGCACGATAGGCTCTCCGTAAAGGGTTTTTCTAAGCCGGGGGATCTTGCGGCACAAAAACGCCGTTATAACCTCAAGACAGCCCAAAGTAATAACCGCTATAATCCCGTGGAACAGCGGAATATCCCTGTCGGTGATGGGGAGAGCGGCGAGCTCGGACAGCATGACGGCGGCGACGAATTCCGAAAGCTGAATTTCCCCTATCTGCCTTTTTCCCATAAGACGCATTATCGCGGCGAGAACGATATAAAATATTACCGTGCGAAGAAAAATTACCGTCAACCAAAGCACCTCGATTACATATTACATATTATATATTATCTATTGAATTAGATATAATACGCGTTACATACTGATTATATATAATTTGCCCGTAACCGTTAAAAAAATACCCCTATGGCTGAACATCCGAACATGCCAAAGGGGTTTTATTTGCTTTTATTCGGTTATTACGGTGACGGTCCCGTCCTTTACCTCGGCGAACCCGCCCTTGACGGGAAAGCTAAAACTTCCTCCCCCTTTTTCATAAACCACGTCTGACTCGACAATAAGTGCTATGGTATGGAGAGCGCCCGGCAGCACGCCGAAATAGCCGTCGGACGACTTCAGCTTTACCGAACCGACTGTTTCGTCAAGGAGAACGCCCTTGGGGGAAGTCACTATCAAATTCAGCTTATCCACGCTTCCCGCTCCTTTTATAAACGTCGTCTATGGTTCCCGCGAACATAAAATCTTGTTCGGGTATATCGTCGCACTCGCCTCCGATAATTGCCTGAAACCCTTTTATGGTCTCTTCCACGGGGACAAATCTCCCCTCCATGCCGGTAAATGATTCGGCGACATGGAGCGGCTGCGACATAAAGCGCTGCGCTCTTCGCGCCCTGACGACGGTTTCCCTGTCCTCCGGGGAGAGGTCCTCCATTCCGAGTATCGCTATGATATCCTGAAGCTCGTTATAGCGCTGGAGCATATGCTGCACTTTTTTTGCCGTCGCGTAGTGGGATGCCCCCACCGTGTCCTCAGAAAGCATGCGCGAGCTTGACTCAAGCGGCGAAACGGCGGGGTAAATGCCGAGCTCGACTATATTTCGTGACAATACCGTCGTCGCGTCGAGATGCGCGAAAGCCGTCGCCGGCGCGGGGTCGGTGAGGTCGTCGGCCGGGACGTAAATCGCCTGAACAGAGGTTATCGAACCCTTTTTGGTGGATACTATCCGCTCTTGGAGCTTTCCCATTTCCGACGCTAACGTGGGCTGATAGCCGACGGCAGACGGCATTCTGCCGAGCAGAGCCGAAACTTCGCTCCCCGCTTGGGTAAACCTGAATATGTTGTCGATAAACAGCAGCACGTCCTGCCTTGCCGTCTCCCTGAAATACTCCGCCAAAGCAAGCCCCGCCAGCGGCACGCGGAGCCTCGCGCCCGCCTGCTCGTTCATTTGGCCGAACACAAGCGCCGTCTTTGATATGACGCCCGACTGGTTCATCTCCTCCCACAAGTCGTTGCCTTCCCTTGATCTTTCGCCTACCCCGGCGAACACCGAATAGCCGTTGTGCTCAAAAGCCACGTTGCGGATAAGCTCCATTATCAAAATTGTTTTCCCAACCCCGGCGCCGCCGAACAGCCCGATTTTGCCCCCCTTGGCGTACGGGGTCATAAGATCGATAACCTTAATCCCCGTCTCAAGCATTTGGGTGGCGGGCACAATCTCGGTAAACGGGGGGGCCTTGTGGTGGATAGGATACCTCGCCTTGGCGTTAATGGGGCCTTTTCTGTCAATAGGTTCCCCCGTGACGTTTATCATCCGCCCCAAAGTCTCCTCCCCAACGGGGACCGAAATAGGCTCGCCCGTGTCATAGGCGGGGAGCCCGCGCGACATTCCGTCGGTGGGGTGCATGGAAATACACCGTACCGAAGAGTTGCCTATATGCTGGAGGGTTTCAAGCACAAACGTCTCTTTTCCCTTTTTTACCTCAACCGCGTTGAATATGTCCGGCAGATTCGCGCCTTGACGGAAACGCACGTCCACAACGGGGCCCGTTATCCTCATGACGGTTCCTTCCTCGCCCTTAGACATTTATGCCGCCCTCCTTCCGTTTTTAAGTTTTATCGTTATAATTATCATTATCATCGTAATAATCACTGTTTATCTCGTCTTTAGGCTTATTTATAAGCTCGTTTGAGCTTGCTGTTTCAATAACGCCGGACGTCACCTGCCACTGACGGCGCCGGCTGAGCCGCAAGTCAAGCTCAAGCTTTAACTCCCTTGCGGAATCGGACGCGTTCCGCATCGCCATCATGGTGGCTGCCTGCGCTCCCGACGCCCATTCGAGTAAAAACGAATAGGCTTTATTTTTTAAGCAGTTCGCGTAAAGGCTTTTTTCAGCCGTCTCCCTGTCCGGGTAATACACTCCGGCGTCGGGGTTTTTCGCCTTTTCATCGGTCTTTACCGGCAGAAAAACTTCTTTCGACGGGATTTGGCTGAGCAGGTTTTTATATTTTTGAAAGACAAAAATAACCTCGTCCGCGCCGCCGCTCTCGTAAAGCTCGGTGAGATATTCCCCCAAACGCGACCCCTCCGAATATTCGGGAACGTCGGCGAAAATAAACTGCTTTTCAATTTTTATGTGGTGTTTATTTCGGAAGTAGGTTTCCCCCCATCTCCCGCACACCACGATAATCGGGTTTGCCTCGTCTTTTATAACGCCCTCAAAATAAGCGGCAAGGGTTGTGTTATACCCCCCGCACAAGCCCCGGTTCCCGGTGAGGAGAACAAAGCACTTCCGCCCCGCGGGGATTTTTTCGCCGAAAGGGCTTGTCACCGACCCCAACATTTCGTAGCTCTTGCCGGCGTAGACCTCAAACGCCTTGTAAAGCCTTGAAACCCGGTAATATCTCGCGGTGGAGATTGATTTTATGGCGTCGGCAAGCTGCCAAGTGGTCTTTATGCTTTTTATATGGTTTTTCAACTCGCGCATTGACGGCATTTAATACGCCTCCGAAAAAACCTTTAGGGCTTGTCTTATTTTTTCCATATCACCGTCGGTGGGTTTTCGCGGCGAGCCGATAATTTTGAGGAGTTCCGGGTGGTCTTTTTCAAAGTGCTCAAAGAGCAGCGACTCAAACCTCACCATTTCGTCCGGCGGCACTCCCTCGGCGTAGCCCTCGGTGACCGCGCAGATGATAAGCGCCTCTTTGTCGTCTGATATCGGCGCGAACCTCGGCTGATTGAGCGACGCCATAATGCGCGAGCCCGAATCCAGCACCTTTCGGGTGTGCTCGTCTATTTCCGTGCCGAACTGGGCGAAAGCCTCAAGCTCCCTGTACTGGGCGAGGTTCATTCGCAGGGCGGAAACGGTCTTGCGCATAAACGGCCTTTGCACCGCGCCCCCCACACGGGAGACGGAAAGCCCCACGTTTATCGCCGGGCGCTGACCGGCGTTAAACAGTTCGGTTTCCAAAAATATCTGCCCGTCGGTGATTGAGATAACGTTTGTGGGAATGTACGCCGATATATCCCCCGCTTGAGTCTCTATAATCGGGAGCGCGGTCATGCTTCCGCCGCCATTTTCATCGGAAAGCCGCGCGGAGCGCTCGAGAAGTCTTGAGTGGAGGTAGAAAACGTCGCCGGGGTAGGCCTCTCTCCCCGACGGGCGGTGGAGGAGGAGCGAGAGCTCGCGGTACGCCACGGCGTGCTTTGAAAGATCGTCGTAAACTATAAGCACATCTTTGCCCTTATACATAAAATACTCGCCCATCGCCGTTCCGGAAAACGGCGCTATATACTGCATGGACGCCGACGAGTAAGCGTCGGCGCAGACGATTACCGTATACTCCATGGCGCCGTACTTTTTAAGCTTTGATAAAATTTCGGCGACGGTGATTTCTTTCTGCCCCACCGCCACATATATGCAGATTACGCCTTTATCCTTTTGGTTTATTATGGCGTCAATGGCTATAGAGGTTTTACCCGTCTGCCTGTCGCCGATAATAAGCTCTCTCTGCCCCCGCCCGATGGGAACGAGCGCGTCGATAGCCTTTATGCCCGTGTGGAGAGGAACCGTAACCGAGCGGCGGTCGAGGATTGCCGGGGCGCGGAACTCTATCTGGTTAAACTCATTGGCGCGGATAGTTCCAAAGCCGTCTATCGGCGCGCCGAGGGGGTTTACAACCCTGCCGAGAAGATTATCCCCCACGGGGACCGACGCCATATGCCCGGCGCGGCGGACCAAATCCCCCGCCTCTATATGTTCGTATCTCCCGAACACCACGCAGCCGACCCTGTCCGTAGCAATGTCAAGAATCATTCCCAGCTCGCCGGCGGAAATAAACTCGACAACCTCCCCGTACATAATGTCGGCCAGCCCGTTAAGCCAGCAGATACCGTCTGAAATGGAAATAACCCGCCCTAACTGATAGATTCCGATTTCCATTTTTGAATCCTTGACGCTCCGCACCAAAGTGTCGGCAAAGCCCTTGGCGGTAAAGTCCGAAACTGCGGTGCCTTTGCCTATCCTTTTTGTCATTCGGTAGAGGAGATCGGAAATCGTCCCGTCATAAACCGTGTCCCCGACGCTCAGCTTTAGCCCGCCCACGAGCTCAGAATCAGTTTTATAAACAAAATCGCTCTCGCCCCCCGCTTTTTTTGCGCGGGAGCTGACTTCGGAGCGGATTTTTTCCACAATTTCGTCCTCAAGGGCAAAAGTTGAGGTCAAAACAACCTTAAGCGGCTTTTTTTGGGATATATACACCCTGTTGCCGGATGTGACCGAAACGACGGCCAGCAGCGAATCGGCAATTTCCCCCTCTTTTTTTCGGAACAGGCTGACATACGGCGGTTTTGACATAATGCCGAGCGCCATTTCCTTTGCGCGGGTTATGGCGTTTTTCCTCACTGTCTCAAACATATCCGCCCGAAGCCCCAAACAAAGGCTGTCGTTTTCCCGCCTCAGCGTCTCTTTTTCTCTCTCGTTTGACGAATATATTTCGCTTACCTTTTCGGCGGCGTGAAGTGTGTATTCCTCTTTTATGGATCTTATTCTGTCCTCGGCCTCTTTTTCCTCAGACTCCATTATGCGCTCGGTTTTTTCGGCTATGAGAATCGCCTCCGCCGAATCGTCAAGCTCTTTATTTATTTTCTTCCGCCTTTCCCTAAAAGCGCGAAGCAAAAACCCTTTTTCAAACCCCAGCAGTTTTCTCAACAGAAAATAAACGACAGGGATAAGAATAAGCAGGTTTATAACCGAGTACAAAATCTTCATTTCGTAATTTTAACCTCTTAATAATCCTTGGATACAAGGCGGTCGGCAAGCGCCGCGGCAAACTCGTGCAAATAACCCTCAAGGTCGCCTTCCATTTTTTCCCGCTCTTTTTCGAGGGCTTTTTTAATTTGTTCTATCCGAATATCTTCGCCTTCCTCAAAACGCTTTTTATCGGCAAGGATTTCGGCGTCCGCCTTTTCAACGGTCGCCCGGAAAGCGTCGCTCTCGCTTTTGCGCGACAAATCTATCCGCTCTGAAATAAGGCGGTTTTGCTCCTCAAGCTTTTCGGCGGAATTTGTCTTTATCGCTACGCTGCGGTTTATTTTCCGTCGGCGTTCGTGAATGTTTTTAAGCGTCGGCTTAAACAGCAAAAAGTGGAGCACCGCCATAAGAACACAAAAGTTGATTATGGTAAAAACAATTGTGGAAAGTTCAATAGACATGGCTTGCCCCTAAATTTTCGCCATTAGCATAAAAGCTATGAGAAGCCCGTAGATTGTAAGCGCTTCCATAAGCGCGAGCGCTATTATAAGGGTTGTTCTTATATCTTTTCTTATATCGGGCTGACGCGCTATCGCGTCCATTGCGGCCTTGGCGGCAAGCCCCTGCCCTATTGCCGGGCCTAAAGTTGAAAAGGCGATACATATCGCGGCCGCGAAGGCGATTAGTTCTTGGTTCATTTTTTTAGCTCCTTAAAATTATTATGTCTTATGTTTTATGTCTTTAGTTAATCCGTCGCGGTCGCCTCGTCAATATAAATTGCCGAAAGCATTGTAAACACAACCGCCTGTATATAGCAGAACAAAAGGCTGAGCAGCATCATTATTACCGGCACGCCTATGGGGAAGATCTCATAAAGCTGCGAAGTAACCGATTCTTCCCCGTAAATATTGCCGTACAGCCTTAAGGAGAGCGAAACCGGTTTAATTATTTCATCGAGCAAAAGCAGCGGGAGGAGATAAACGGGTTTTACAAATCTTTTTATATAATGCCTGAACCCCAGCCGCGCCGAGTAATACTGCAGCGCGAAAAAAGTACACACGCTAAGCCCGATAGTTACCGAAAGCGAGGAAGTAGGCACATTGAACCCCGGGATAAGATTAGCCCCCGGTAAAAACCCAAGATAGTTTGAAACCATTATAAAAATAAACATTGTGCCGAAGAACGCGAAATATTGTTCGGTCTTTTGCTTGCCGAGAATATCCCTTAAAAAATTTTCAATATATTCGACGCCGCTTTCAAGTATGTTTTGAATTCTTCCCGGACGTTCTTTAAACCTGCGAGTCATTACAAGCGAAAACACGGTAATTACCGCGATAATCGCCCACATCGTGACTATCTCACCCGTTACCGTTATTCCGAAAACGTCAAACAAAAGCCCCGCCTCCCAACCGATTATTTTTATTATTGTTTTTTACGCGTTATTTATTGCTTGTCTTTGGTTTTGAATTTGTATTATATTTGAATCAGCTTTAATCTCCGCCATTTTTTCTCGCCAAAATTATAGTGAAAACCGCCGAGGGTATTGTTATCCCAAACACTGCCCCTAAAACCAGCGGCCATCTTCCGAACGGAAGAGCGGGCGAGACAAAAAACACCGCGAACAGAAAAACCGTGTTTATCGCGAGCCTGAAGATATATGACAAATAATAGGTTTTGGGGCTCGACTTAACAGTTGTCATTTTTTTGGTGACAAAGTTGTCGGCGTAAGAGATAAGCGCGCCTGAAAAAAAGGCCGCCAAAAACCCAAGAATTTTTAAACCCATTATAAAACCTCGTTTTTTATTTACCGCTAAGCTATTATAAGCAGCAATAATTAATTTTCAACACATTTTGACCCGCGTTTGTATAATTTACAAATAAAAATCCGCCTTAAATAAAAATCAAAGCCCTAAACAGGCTTAAAAGCAAAAATATTGAATATTTTACCCTCCCGCCGAAAGCGGGATTTTAAAAACAAAAAACTAAACGCTTATTGTAAAATCCCCGCCCAAAAGCTCTTCGTTCGCCTTTATGACCGGGTAAACGATATCCCTTAAATATTCTTCCGTCTGCTCGCCCGCTCTGCCCGTGAGAGCGTCCGCATCGGCGGCTTTTAAAAGTTCTTCTTCCGTAAGCCCGAAAGTCTTGTCTAAGGCTATCCGCTTTATAAGGTCGTTGTCCTCGCCGTAAAGCTTTATCCGCTCCTTGGCGGCTATCGAATGGAGCCTTATTTTTTCGTGCAGGCTTTGCCTGTCCCCGCCCGACGCGACGGCGCGCATCAGTATGTTTTCGGTAGCCATAAAGGGGAGCTCCTCCCTGAGGTGACGGCTTATGACCTTTGGATAAACCCTTACCCCGCGCGAAACGTTTATATAAAGGGAAAGTATCCCGTCGACGGCCAAAAACGCCTCCGGCACGACAATCCGTTTGTTCGCCGAATCGTCAAGCGTCCGCTCAAACCATTGCGACGCCGCGGTTATGGCGGGGTTAGCCGAAAGGGTCATAACAAACCTTGAAAGCGAGCAGATCCGTTCGCTCCGCATGGGGTTTCGCTTATACGCCATTGCCGACGAGCCGACCTGCCCATCCTCAAAGGGTTCCTCAAATTCCCTCAGATGCGAGAGCAGCCTTATGTCGTTGGCGAACTTTGAGGCGCTCTGGGCTATCATGCTGAGCGCAGATAAAATATTATAATCAATCTTCCTTGAATATGTCTGCCCCGAAACATTATAACAGCCCTCAAAGCCGATCTTTTGGGCAATCAGTTCCTCAAGCCTTTTAACTTTTTCGTGGTCTCCGCCGAAAAGAGCCAAAAAGCTCGCGGAAGTCCCCGTGGTGCCTTTACAGCCGAGAAGTTTAAGGTTCGCAATCTCAAAATCCAGCCGTTCAAGGTCAAAGAGCAAATCCTGTATCCAAAGTGATGCCCTTTTCCCCACCGTCGTGGGCTGGGCGGGCTGAAAGTGAGTGTAGGAAAGCGTTGGCAGGTTCGCGTGGGTTTTGGCGAACTCATACAGCGCGGCGACACAGTTTATAACAAGCTTTCTTATGTGTTTCAGCGCGTCGCGCATTAAAATAATATCGGTGTTGTCCCCGACATAGGCGGAAGTCGCCCCGAGGTGGATAATCCCTTTTGCCTTTGGGCAAACGTCGCCGTAAGCTTTAATATGCGCCATAACATCGTGGCGGAGCCGCGTTTCGTATTCCCCCGCTCTTTTGTAATCAATGTCATCGATATGGCTTTTAAGCTCCGCTATCTGTTCTTCGGTTATATCCAGCCCAAGCTGTCTTTGGCTTTCGGCAAGGGCTGCCCAAAGTTTTCTCCATGTCTTAAACTTATTGTCGGGCGAGAAAATATATTGCATTTCTTTTCCCGAATATCTCGCCGCCAGCGCGTTTTCATATGTTTTATTCATTTGCGTTCCCCTATTAGCGATAAAACAACACCTTATCTCTTCTCTCTTCTCTCTTCTCTCTTATCTCTTCTATCTCTTTCTCGCCGCCATAAATCTTTCAAGCCTCTCGGCCGCTTCCTCAAGGATTTCAACCCTCGGGAGATAAACCAAACGGAAATGGTCGGGTTTATCCCAGTTAAACCCCGTGCCGCTGGTTATAAGTATTTTTTCCTCTCTCAGCAGCTCAAAGGCAAACTTCATGTCGTCGTCTATATTATACATCTCGGTGTCTATTTTCGGGAAGATATAAAAGGCAGCGTCGGGTTTTTCCGCCGAAAGCCCGGGTATGGAATTAATGGCTTTCCAGATAAAATCGCGCTGCTCAAATAGCCGCCCGCCCTCTTTGACAAGCTCATCGCTTGACTGGTACCCCCCCATTGCCGTTTGGATAATGCTCTGCGCCGGCACGTTGGAGCAAAGGCGCATTGAAACCAGAAGATTCAGCCCCTCTATATAATCGGCGGCGTGGGCTTTTTCGCCGGCAAGGCACATCCAGCCGCTCCTGAACCCCGCCACGCGGTGGGATTTTGAAAGCCCGTTAAAACAAACGGTAAGCAGATCCGGCGCCAGCGAGGCTATGGCGGTGTGTTTTTTGCCGTCCATAACAAGCCGGTCGTAAATCTCATCGGCAAAAATAATAAGCTCATGCTCTCTCGCGACGTTTACTATTTCCCCGAGTATTTTATCGGAATAAAGCACGCCCGTGGGGTTGTTGGGGTTTATAACGACAATTCCCTTGGTACGCGGGGTTATTTTTGATCTTATATCGTCTATGTCGGGTTCCCAGTGGTTTTCTTCCACACAGCGGTAGTGGACGGCTTTCCCCCCCGAAAGCACCACCGAGGCGGTCCAGAGCGGGTAGTCGGGCATGGGGATGAGTATCTCGTCCCCGTCGTCAAGCAGCCCCTGCATGGATATGGTTATAAGCTCGCTCTCTCCGTTGCCGGTGAAAACGTCGTCGATTCCGACGTTTGGTATCCCGCGAACCTGACAGTACTGCATTACGGCTTTACGCGCCGAAAACAGCCCTTTGGAGTTTGAGTACCCCTCCGACGAACGCAGGTTATATATCATGTCCACTATAACCTCGTCGGGGGCCCGGAAGTCAAAAGGCGCGGGGTTGCCTATATTAAGTTTTAAAATATCGATTCCGTTTGCTTCCATGCGTATCGCCTCGTCCATGACGGGGCCGCGTATGTCATAGCAAACATGGTCGAGCTTGCGCGATTTTTTAATTTTTTTCATGCCGTATGCTGACCTAACCTTTCAAAAGTGCGAAAACAAAACTCAGCCTTTTTCCGAAGTTCCTTTTTTATAATTGACGGCCGCCCGCACAAGACCCAAAAACAGCGGATGGGGGCGGTTGGGGCGGCTTTTGAATTCGGGGTGGTACTGAACGCCCACATAAAAGGGAATGCTTTTTATCTCAACCGTTTCGACAAGTCTTCCGTCGGGGGAGATCCCGCTGACCTCCATGCCCGCGTCCGAGAAAGATTTTTTATAGGCGTTGTTGAACTCGTAGCGGTGGCGGTGCCTTTCATTGATAAGGTCGCTCTTGTAGCATTCGGCCATAACCGTGCCGGGAAGAACGCGGCAGGGGTAGCTCCCAAGCCTGAGCGTGCCGCCCTTCGCGGTTTGGTCGCTCTGCCCTTCCATGTAATCAATAACCTTATCGGGGGAATTTTCATCAAATTCCCTTGAGTTGGCGCCTGACAGCCCCAGCACGTTTCTCGCGAAATCTATTACCGAAACCTGCATTCCAAGGCAAATGCCCAAGAAGGGGAGAGATTTTTCCCGCGCGTAACCCGCGGCGAGTATTTTTCCCTCGATCCCGCGGTTGCCGAACCCGCCGGGAATAACCATTCCGTCAATGCCGCAGAACAGCTCGCTTATATTGTTTTTGGTGATAATTTCCGAATCCACCCATTCGATATCAATTTCCGAATTCAGCTCAAACCCCGCGTGGTTCAGCGCCTCGGCAACCGAAAGATAAGCGTCGCGGAGCTGGATATATTTCCCCACAAGGGCGATTTTAACGCTTCCCTTGCGGTTTTTAATATGCTTTATAAGCTTTTTCCATTCGGTGAGGTCGGGAGGCGGGGCGTTTATTCTAAGCTCGCGGCAGACAATGTTTGAAAGATTTGATTTTTCAAGCATGAGCGGCGCTTCGTAAAGCACGGGGAGGGTGACGTTTTCAATGACGCAGTCGGGCTTTACGTTGCAAAAGCCGGAAATCTTGCGGAAAATGCTCTCGTCCTCGATATGCTCGTCACTTCGGAGAATAATAATATCGGGGGTTATTCCCATACCCTGAAGTTCCTTGACCGAGTGCTGGGTGGGTTTTGACTTGTGTTCGCCCGAGGCTTTTAAAAACGGAACAAGCGTGACATGGATAAACAAGGCGTTGTCAAATCCCACCTCGTGGCTTATCTGACGGATAGCCTCCAAATAGGGCTGGCTTTCAATATCGCCCGTGGTGCCGCCGATTTCGGTTATTACCACGTCGGCGGAGGTTTTTCTCCCCACGTTATAGACAAAGCGCTTTATCTCGTCGGTTATATGCGGTATATACTGAACCGTGTTGCCTAAGTACTGCCCTTGGCGTTCTTTTGAAATGACGTTTGAAAACACCTTCCCGGTGGTGAGATTGGAATATTTGTTTAAATCCTCGTCTATAAACCTTTCGTAATGACCGAGATCCAGGTCGGTCTCCGCCCCGTCCTCGGTGACGTAAACCTCGCCGTGCTGGTAGGGGCTCATAGTTCCCGGGTCGACGTTGATATACGGGTCAAGCTTTTGCGCGGCGACTTTCAGCCCCCGCGATTTTAAAAGTCTTCCCAGCGACGCCGCCGTAATTCCCTTGCCCAGCCCGGAGACAACCCCGCCCGTAACGAAAATGTACTTTGTCATAGTTTTGCTTTTTCCCTTTCACGCTTTTTTAGGGTATTTTCGGGTAATGAAATTAAATAAACCGCCGGCTGTCCCCCGCTCCGGACAAAAATAAAGCTTTTGCCTTTAATAGTGTTAAGGGCGTCTCAGATTCAATTTCTGTGACGCCCAGCCCACGCTCCGGCGGTCGTTTTAATTTTAAAGTTTTATTTTGCCGCGAGCGTTTACGGTTTGGTTTCGCGCCGCTTTGGCGCCAGAATGGCATTTACGCCCGCCCGCCTTTTAAGTTCGTTAAAATTTTACATCATCGCCGGGGCTTTGTCAATAGAATTTTAAGTTTTTTGTCGGCTTTTAGAGTCTTTGCCCCACTTTGCCCAATATAACGCCGAAATCACGCTTTATTTTTATGAATATTAAAAAATAAAACAATTGACAACAGTAAATACGGTAATATATAATATTATAATAACTTAAACGCACTTTTGGGGAATTTACCCCGCGGCAAACGCCGTTAGCGGTATGAAAAAGGCTTTTTTCGGGGATTTTGACCCCGCCAAAGGCAAAAAAACGAAGAAGGAGTTAAACCATGCTTGATTATAACGAAAAGTTCGGCAGACAGGCCATAACCTATGACGACGTGCTTTTGGTCCCGGCCGAAAGCCATGTCACCCCCGATAAAGTTGACCTTTCCACAAACCTTACCAAAACTCTTCGGCTCGGCATTCCCCTTATGACCGCCGCCATGGACACGGTGACCGAAAGCCGAATGGCAATCGCCATCGCCAGAGAGGGCGGAATCGGCGTAATTCACAAGAACATGTCAATAGAAGACCAGAGCGACAATGTGCTCAGGGTAAAGAGGAGTGAAAGCGGCGTTATAAACGAGCCTTTCTTTTTATCAAGGGAAAACTATGTCTATGAGGCCGACGCGCTTATGGGGAAATACCGCATTTCCGGGGTTCCCATTTGCGACGAGGACAGGCGGCTTGTGGGGATACTCACCAACCGCGATATGCGGTTTTTAACCGATTTCAACATTAAAATAGACGACGTGATGACAAAGGAAAACCTTGTCACCGCCCCGGTCGGGACAACGCTCGCCGAGGCAAAGGAAATACTAAAAAAAAGAAAGCTTGAAAAGCTCCCGCTCATCGACAAAGACGGCAGGCTCGGCGGGCTTATCACCATAAAAGACATTGAAAAAGCGGTAAAATACCCGAACGCCGCCAAAGACAGCCAAGGCAGGCTCCTCTGCGCCGCCGCCGTGGGGGTGACGCGCGATATTTTGGACCGCGCCGCGTCGCTTATCGAGTCCGGCGCTGACGCGCTTGTGCTCGATTCCGCCCACGGCCATTCGGGCGGGATCATCAACGCCGCCAAAAGCGTTAAAAAATCCTTCCCCGAAGTTCAGCTAATAGTTGGGAATATCGCGACTTCGGAGGCGGCGAGGGCTCTCATTGACGCCGGCGCGGATTCGCTTAAAGTGGGGATCGGCCCCGGCTCTATCTGCACCACCCGGGTGGTGGCGGGAATAGGCGTGCCTCAGGTCACCGCCGTCTATGACGTCGCGTCCGTCGCCGCGAAATCGGGGATACCCGTTATCGCCGACGGCGGCGTTAAGTATTCCGGGGATATTGTCAAGGCGATTGCCGCCGGGAGCGACGTGGTTATGGTGGGCTCCATGGTGGCGGGGTGCGCCGAGGCGCCGGGGGAACTTGAAATCTTCCAAGGCAGGCAGTTTAAAACCTACCGGGGAATGGGTTCTCTCTCCGCCATGCAGTTGGGCTCAAAAGACAGATACTTTCAAACAACCTCAAATAAGCTTGTCCCCGAAGGAGTCGAGGGGCGGGTGGCGTACAGGGGCGAGCTTTCCGAAACCGTCTATCAGCTTATGGGCGGGGTTCGCAGCGGAATGGGATACTGCGGCGCGCCAGATATAAAGCACCTAAAAGAAAACGCCCGCTTTGTGTGCATAACCGGCGCGGGGCTCAAAGAATCGCACCCGCACGACGTGTTTATCACAAAAGAAGCCCCCAACTACTCGATTGACCCGAGCAACCTGTAAGCTTAAAATTCGCCGTAACGCCAAGGATGAAAAAATAAATGAACAAATTTTACCTCCCGGAAGGATATAAACCGGTTTTAAACTTATATCAGACCCAATCGGCCATAGGAATTCTAAAAACCGTCTTCGCGAAAAACCTTTGTGATCAGCTTAATCTGAAGCGGGTTTCCGCCCCCTTGTTCGTCGACCCCGCGACAGGCCTCAACGACGACCTCAGCGGCAGGGAACGCCCCGTGACCTTTGATATCCCGGGGGCTTCCATGGACGCGGCGGTTGTGCAATCGCTCGCCAAATGGAAAAGGCTCGCCCTCCACCGCTACGGCTTTTCGCCGGGGGAGGGGCTTTACGCTGATATGAACGCCATACGGCGGGACGATGACCTTGACAACACTCATTCCGTTTATGTCGACCAGTGGGACTGGGAAAAGGTTATTCTCGGCGAAGAGCGGAACATACCTTTTTTAAAAGAAACGGTGGGGAAAATAATGTTCGCCATAACGGACACGCTGTCCTCCCTTAAGGCTTCTTTCCCCGAAATAAAACTTGAGCTTAAAAACAATGTCACCTTTATAACCGCCTCCGAGCTTTACGATATGTACCCCCGCCACACGCCCGAACAGCGAGAATATTTTTTTACAAAAGAACACAAAACGGTGTTTATCACCCAAATCGGCTACCCGCTCCCCGACGGGCTTCCCCACAGCTCGCGCGCGCCCGACTATGACGACTGGAACCTCAACGGAGATTTGATTGTCTGGGACGAAGTCCTCGGCGCTCCGCTCGAACTCTCCTCAATGGGGATAAGGGTTGACGCCGTCTCGATGAAAAACCAACTCAAAGCGGCGTCAGCCGAAGAGAGATCGGGTCTGCTTTTTCACGATAAAGTGCTGAAAAACCTCCTCCCCCCCACGATAGGAGGGGGTATCGGGCAGTCAAGGCTTTCAATGCTGCTGCTTGAAAAAGCCCATATAGGCGAGGTGCAAAGCTCGGTTTGGGACAAAGAAACCCTTACCCAAGCCGAAAAACACGGCGTTGTAATTCTATAGGTATAAAAATCCGGGCTTTCGCCCGGTTTTTTATATCTTAAATTTTATACCCCGACCGCTTACTCGGTTCTGAGCGCCACCACCGGGTCTTTTTTTGACGCCATTTTAGCGGGAATAAGCCCCGCCACAAAGGTTAAGAGCATTGAGACGGCGACAAGCGCCGCGCCCCCCGCCGGCGGCAGGCTGGCGATATTTGAAATATCCGAAAGCGAAAAGATAATAAGATTAAGCGGTATGGTGAGGACAAGGGTAAAGAGTATCCCGAAAACCCCGGCGGCAAAACCGAGGATAAGCGTTTCGGCGTTGAACACCCTTGAAACGTCCCTCTTTGACGCCCCTATCGCCCGCAATATGCCGATTTCTTTGGTGCGCTCAAGCACCGACACATAGGTAATTATGCCGATCATTATTGAAGACACCGCGAGCGAGATGGAAACAAAAGCGATAAGCGCGTAGGACACGAACTGTATAAAAGTTGAAAGCGAGGACATAAACAACCCGACATAGTCGGTGTATTGAATGGCGTTTCCGTCCCCCTCGTGCAATTGGTTGTATTCATTTATAACTCTTATAACCCCGTCTTTATCCCCAAACGTCTTGGCGTAAATGCTTATCGACATGGGTTTGTCAAGGTCAATAACCCCTATTTTTGCGCAAACGGTTTCATAAGTGACCTCCGAGGACAGCGCGCTTTTAAACATCGCCAACACTTGCGCTTCGGGGAGGATTGATATATACGCCATTATGGCTTGTTTTTGCTGTTCGGGGAGGGTGGAAATATAGTCAAGCACGTCTTCCATGGTTATCTCGCCGCTGTTGAACTCAAGCCCCGTCAGCACGTTTATTTTTGGGTTTTCAAACTGCTGAACCGCGATTTCCCCCTCTTTCGCGCTGTCTATTAACTTTTTCGCCAGCGCCGAGGTATACCCGATCGCGCCGGTAATCGAAGTCGCTACCACGTTTTCGGACGGCCTTATTATTCCCACAATCTTAAGGGTAAGGGTTTCCTTTCCCCCCTCGTCCCCGCCGTAAACAAGGCTTTTTACAAAATCATTATCGCCCGACATATCTTTCCAAACCCAAAAATCGCCGTCTTCGCGGGTGATTTTATAGTCTTTCACAAAAAAGTCGGAACTCTTTACAACAACAAAGGTTTTGCTTAAAATTTCCTCATAGCTTATCGGATTTGTTGACTTAGGGAGCTTGTCTTCCCCGTTCTCAAAGGCCTTGTCAAGCTCGGCGGGGTCTTTTATTCCAAGCGCGTACATGGCGATATCGTTTAGCTCGTTGTTCTCATTGACCACAAGCACCACTTCGTCATAGCTCGTTGGGAATTTGCCGGCTATAACGTCGTACTGCTTGCCGAGAAGCTCTTCGTCCTCAATCATTTCCGTCCATACGGAAAACCGTGTTTCTTCCCCGCCGAAAGACTGATGGTTTTCGGCGCCGGGTATCATTTTATCCCTTATTTTTGAAATTATATCGCTGGGGTTGACTTTTAAAAAGGTTTTTTCACCGTTTTCACCGGTGGTTTTCGCGTATATGTTAAGCCCTAAGTCATAGCTGTACTGAATTGTCGACGCGTACGCCGTCATGGGGCTGTCTTCTTCCTCAAGATATTTTTTAAAAAGGCTTAAGTTGTTTTTCTTTGAGGCGCTCGCCATGCTTGAGAGTAACTGGGTTGACATAGGGTTTGGGTAAACGGCGTCAAGGGGGTGATCCTCCTTTGATTTTTGCGATTCCGTAAGGGTTTGCAAAAGCCCCATTAAATCAACCGAGTCTTCGGTAATCCTCAGCGGGTAGGAAGATAGCATATCCTCTTGAACGCGGTCTATGTAAAGCTGAATTCCGTTTGACAACGCCATTATGAGCGCGATACCTATAATGCCTATGCTCCCCGCGAACGACGTTATCGCGGCGCGGCCTTTTTTTGTCATAAGGTTTTGGAGCGACAGCGACAGCGCGGTGAACATTGACATCCGGCGGTGTTTTTTTATGGGGGTCTCATCTTTTACGTCGGGTTTGGTTGTTTCGCCGGCCGGCGGCTTTTTCTCATCCCCCGTGACTTCCCCGTCAAGAAGCGTAATAACGCGGGTGGCGTATTTTTCGGCAAGCGAGGAGTTATGGGTCACCATGATGACAAGCTTTTCCCTTGAAATTTCCTTAAGCGTGTCCATTACGGCGGTGCTCGTCTCGCTGTCAAGCGAACCCGTCGGCTCGTCGGCGAGGATAATATCGGGGTTGTTGACAAGCGCCCTCGCTATGGCGACCCTCTGCATCTGCCCGCCGGAGAGCATATTTGGCTTTTTCTTAAGCTTATCGCCAAGCCCGACTTTGACAAGCGCCTCGGCCGCCCTCTTTTTTGCCTCCGCCCTCGGCACGCCCGACAGCGCCAGCGACAGAGCCACGTTTGAGGTAACGCTCTGGTGGGGGATAAGGTTATACGACTGGAACACAAAGCCCACAAAGCTGTTGCGGTAGGAATCCCAATCGCCGTCTTTAAAGCCTTTTGTCGGCCTGCCGCCGATATAAAGCCCGCCGTCGGTGTATCTGTCAAGCCCGCCTATTATGTTCAGCAGCGTGGTTTTGCCGCAGCCGGAGGGTCCGAGCACGCAGACAAATTCGCTCTTGCCGAACTCAAGGCTCACCCCTTTTAGTGCGTGGACAACCGAATCGCCGGCGGAATAATCTTTTTTAATGTTTTTAAGTAAAAGCATATTAACTATTGTCCTATCATCCTATCATCCTTTTAAAATAGCAAAAACAAGCCTGTTTATAACAGGCTGAACCTTTTAACTTAATTTATTTTCGTTTATTAATAACGGCGGAAACCGCCCTGAAGACAATTAAAACCGCGGTGTAGACGACGGCGTAGAGAAGAGTGGAAATAAATATAAAAATTATAACTTCCCTTGCGCCCCCGCTTATATTAGCCAAAGCCAAAAGCGTACCGAGCGTGGCGGCATACAGTAAAAAAACGTGGAGAATCCGCCTTGCCACCGGTGATAGCTTTATCTCAAACACCAAAAACGAAAAGCCAAAGGCAAGGGCGTAAGCAAATATCACGCAAATATTTTTAAACAGCAAGCCGTAGGTGTCGGCAAGCCCTTTGCTGTCTCCGAGCCCCACCGCCAAAAATCCGGTGTACGCCAAAACGGCAAACGAAAAAAAGCAAAACGCGCGCCTCGCTGCGCTTTTTGCTTTATTCACGGTTTACACCTACTAAAAATCTTTCAAGCCCGGCGGGAAGGGTTTCGGCAAACGCCGACGCCGTCATAAGACAGTTTATATTTCTATCGTCCAGTATTTTTTCTATCCTGAATAAAAATTCGCCGAAAGAAGCCATATCGTTGCCGCATATCTTAAGCACGGAATCGAGAAAAAGGTCGGTAACATCGTAGTTGCCCGCAAGCATGCCGCACACAAAGCCGTAAAATTCGTCGGCGTCGATTATGCTGTACGCCTTGGCGTCGACAAGCCTGATTTGCGTCTTTAACTGATACGACAAGTCCCTGCCGTATTCCACAAACACGACCGAGCCCTTTGAGACCGCGACAGCATTATTTGCCGCCTCTATAAGAGCCTTGGTTTTACCGGTTCCTTTTGCTTCCATAATAAGCTTTATCATAGCGCATCACTCTCCCACTTCATTTTACATTTATTTTGTAAACATTTCAAGTATATTTACAGGGTTTTTATTTTTTCCTCAATTTCTTTTTTCTTTGCCTCAAAGCCCGGTTTCCCGAGCAGCGCGAACATGTTTTGCTTATACTCCTCCACCCCCGGCTGGTCAAAGGGATTTACCCCGAGCATATAGGCGGAAATCCCGCAGGCGAGGAAGAAAAAGAAACACAGCCCCCCAAAAGAAATTTCGTCTTTTTTGTCAAAGCTTATTTCCAGCACGGGAACCCCGCCCGACATATGGGCGAGCGAAGTGCCGTAAAAAGCCGTTTTGTTTATTTCGGCGAGCATTTTCCCCTCAAGGTACCCGAGCCCATCGCTGATTTCGCTGTTTTGGGGCAAGGCAAGGCTTGACTTTGGGTTTCTCTCGGTCACCACGGTTTCAAAAATCATTCTCACGCCGTCCTGAATATACTGCCCAAGCGAGTGGAGGTCGGTGGTGAACACCGCGCCGGCGGGGAAAATCCCCTTGCCGTCTTTCCCCTCGCTCTCCCCGAAGAGCTGTTTCAGCCACTCGCCGAAAAAACTAAGAAATGGGTCGTAGCTCACAAACAGTTCCACCCGCTTGCCCGACGAATAAAAAAGATTTCTATACGCCGCGTAGCGGCAGGCGGGGTGAGAAGTCTTTTGGGTTAAAAACCTCTCTCTCTCCCGTCTTGCCCCTTCAAGAATCGCCGAAGTGTCGCACCCGGCGACCTCAAGCGGGAGAGAGGCGACGGCGGTCATAACCGAAAACCTGCCGCCAATGTCGTCGGGGATGACAAAAGTTTCGTATCCCTTGATCTTGGCGTGGGTGAGCAGCGCCCCGCGGCTCTTGTCCGTCGTTACAAAAACCCTGTCTTTAATACCGTCTTCGCCATACTTCGACAGCATAAAAGTTTCGACAATCCTGAACGCCACGGCTGTCTCCGAGGTGGTCCCCGATTTTGAAATCACGTTTACCGAAACCCGCTTTCCGCCGCAAAGGGAAAGCACCGTTTCAAGCTCCTCGCCCGAAAAGGAATTGCCTAAAAAATAAATATCTGGGGCAGACTTTTTAAGGCTGTTGTAATAAGGGGTTTTTAAAAAATCAAGCCCCGCTTTCGCGCCGAGATACGAGCCGCCTATCCCGATTACAATAAAAACGTCGGATGATTCCCTTATCTTATCCGCCGCCGCTTTTATCTTTTTTGTCTCTTCGCCCGAGTTTGACGGGTAGTCAAACCAGCCCAAGAAATCGCTCCCCGCCCCGCTTTTGCCGACAAGGGTATGGTAAGCGGCGCCAAGGGTTTCCCCCGACGCCGCGCTGTGTTTGTCGGTATAACTTTTGGCAAAGGTATCGTTTAAAACAATCATTTTTTTATAATTCCTTTCACAGAAAAAACCGGGTAATTGAAAGATTTATCTTTCAATATTTAAAAAAACGAAACAAGTGATTTCCACAACTTCCCTAAAAGGTTAAAGAAAGTTATCTCCCTGTCTCCCTCAAGAGCAAAAACAGGAGAGGACGCCGCCTTGACCCCGTCAATATAATACTCCACCGTACCCACAATATCGCCTTTTTTAACCGGCGCTTTTATCGCGTCCATTACAAGCTTCGTGGTAAAAGAAGCGTCTCTCCCTTTTTCGGTAAGGATTGCCGGCGGGTTATAGTCAAGCTTGACATATCCGTTTGCCCCTCTCTCCACGACGGCCCTTGCGAGAAGTTGTTTTTCGGGGACAAACACTTGATAATTCGCAAAGCCGAAATCCAAAAGCTTTTTGGCGGCGGCAAATCTAATATCGCTGCTATCCGCCCCGATTATCACCGAAATAAGCTGCATTCCGTTCCGCTTGGCGGTCCCCGAAAGGCAGTATTTGGCGGTGTCGGTAAACCCCGTCTTCATTCCGTTGGCGCCGCTATAAAAGCGTATGAGCTTATTTGTGTTGGCGAGCCCGAACGCGCCGTCGCGGATTGTGTCCATCCAGATAGTGGAATACTTAAACACAATGTCGTGCTTTAAAAGTTCCCGGGTCATAAGCGCCACGTCGAGCGCCGACGAGTAATGCCCCTCCTCGTTGAGCCCGTGGCAGTTTACAAAGTTTGTGTTGTTCATCCCAAGCTCTTTGGCGCGGCTGTTCATGGTCGTCACAAACGACGCCTCGCTCCCGGCGAGATGCTCCGCAAACGCCACCGTGGCGTCATTGGCGGAAACGACGATCATGGCCTTTAGCATATCCTCAAGGGGAACCTGCTCACCCACCTCAAGGTAGACCTGACTCCCCCCCATTCGCGCCGCCGCTTCCCCCACGGTTATGACCTCGTCAAATTTCAGCTTTCCCGCGTCAAGGGCTTCCACGACAAGCAGTGTTGACATTATTTTTGTTACCGACGCTATGGGGTAACGCTCATTTTCGTTTTGGGCGAACAGCACCGCGCCGGTGTCGGATTCCATTAAAAGCGCCGCGCGGGCGGGCACGGTGTCGGCAAACGCCGCGGTTTTAACATACCAGAACTCCTCAAAAGCAAAGGAAAACGGGTAAATCGCCGCCGTCTCGTCATTTGACATGTTTTCCGCGCGGACGGACAGTAGTGGAAAGACAAACAGCAGAGCGACCAAAAAGCAAAGCGCCCTTTTTGCTGTCAAGCCTTTAATAACATGGTTTTTGTTGTTAATATTGCTGTTGTTAACTGTCATAAAAACATTCCTTTCGGAATATTCTTATGCCGAGACAAACTCTTTTATTACGCCTGCGCGCCGCTCCCACCGACAAGGCCGGCTTTTACGGCGATTAATTTAAACCGCTTTAAAATATCGTTTATCGAATAACTTCGCGGCCCGTTGAAAAACGAGTACACGATGTCGCCGAAGGGCAAATACCACTTCTCGTCCAGCGCCGCCATTCCATACGCCGCCCCGGCTATCGAGCCTGCCGTCGCCGCGGTGCAGTCGTTGTCATGCGCCATGGCAACGCAGTTCGCTATCACCCTGCCAATGTCCTTACCCCCGAGCGCCAGCCCGAACACCGTAAGGCAGGCGTTGTTTATTGTGTGAACCGTATGCATTCCCGGGTATCTTTCGTCCACCAGCCTTGCGGCGTTTTTGTAATCCCCCGCCCCGTCCCAGATTCCGATCGCCCAAGCCAGTCCTTTGTAAAGCTCGCTGTCCGGCGGGATAAAATCAAGCGCCGAAACAAGGCATTTTTTTGTGTCGCTTAGCCTGAAAGCCTCCGCGATCGCGGCGGCAAAATACCGCGACCCGTAAATACCGTTGTTACGATGGGAGATATAAGCGTCAACCCCCGCCATTTCCGCCGCTTTTTCGGGGTCCCCCGGCGATACATACCCATACCCATCGCAGCGTATATCCGCGCCGATAAACTCATCGTAGGGGTTGTTGATTTCCGCCGCTTTTTCGGCCGGAACGCCGTTTTTAAGGTTGTCAAGCGCCACCCATTCGGCCGTGTAACACTCGGTTATATACTTAAGCCAAGCGTTTTTAACGTCATTTAGGGTAAAATCCCTGCCGTTTCCCTCCTCCATGATAAACAGCGAAAGCAGTGTATAGCCGATATCATCGTCGCAGGGAATACCGCGCAGAAAAGGCTTTGTATAGTCTTTGAAAGTCTGATAAATATATCTTTTGTCGTCCGGGTTGGGTATTGCCGGCCAATAGTCGAGGAGCGGATAGCCCACGCCGAGCTCGCCCGCGTAGCTTTCTATTTTGTCAAGCGTCCAGCCCTCGACCGGAGCGCCCAGCGTGCAGCCGGCGGCTCTCCCCAAAAAGGCGGCTCTCAGTCTGTCGCGGTAGGTATTAATGTCAATCATGGCTTTTCACCTTTCGTTTGTCTGTTTTATATGAGGTTTTTAAAAGCAAACTGTCCCGCGGGGAAGTTAAATTAAATTAACAAATCATTATACACATATTACCAACAATATAACCAAAATTGCCGTTCTTTGTATGAACTTTTTGCTAATAATTTTATTTTTTACTTTTTAATTTTTGTCCCGAAAACTAAAAATCTCGCTAACGCGAGTATAAAGCTATTCCAATTTGAGTTTTAATATGATATAATGCCGTAACAGCAGCGGAGGTGTGGATATGTTCAGGGAAACCGAAATTTACAGCCTTAAAAAGTCGCCGTTTGAGCTCTTTGGGAGCGATTGGGCGATCCTCACGGCAAAAAACGCCGGAGGGGAAATTAACGCCATGACGATAAGCTGGGGCGCGATGGGGGTGCTGTGGAACAAAAACGTGTTCTTTTGTTTTGTAAGACCCACCCGCCACACTTTTTCGTTTATTGAGAGCGGCTCCGACGTCTCTCTCTGCTTTTTTGACGGTAAATACAAAGAGGCTCTTGCCTATTGCGGGCGGGTTTCTGGGAGAGATACCGAAAAAATAAAGGCTTCGGGGCTTACCCCCAACGAACATGGCGACGGGGTATACTACTCCGAGTGCTCACTCGCCCTGTTAGGACAAAAAATCTATTCCGAGCCGCTTAAAGAAGGCTCTTTTTGGGGAATCGATCCCTCCGAATGGTATAAAAATGACTTCCACACCATGTATGTCTGCGAGATCAAGCGGGTACTTACGAAAAAATAATAACTGCCGCTTTAATATTTTAATTTAAACAAAAAGGAATGCTAAACATATGAGAGCAACCGAAATCGCGGGGAAAATCAAAAACGGGATTTTTGACGCCGCTTTTGTAAAACTTTACGGGAACCAGCGGCTTGCCCGCGAAAGACAGCGCTACATAAGCCTTTCGGAGGGATTTATCGCCCATTACGGCGACATAGAAGCCGAACTCTTTTCTGTCCCGGGAAGATCAGAAATCTCCGGCAACCACACCGACCACAACAGCGGCAAAGTGATCGCCTCCGCGGTTGACATTGACATTATCGCCATGGCGTCAAAGCAAAGCGGGCGGATTATTAAGGTTAAAAGCGAATTTCACCGCGACTGCGAGGCAAACCTCGACCGCCTTTCGCAGGCGGCGGTTAAAAAAGGCCATTCATCGGCTATTGTCGCCGGAGTTGCCGATTATTTTATAAAAAACGGCTTTAACGTCGGCGGTGCCCTTGTCTACACCAAAAGCGCCGTGTCCGCCGGGAGCGGGATCTCATCCTCGGCGGCTTTTGAGGTTATGGTGGGGAACATCCTCAACCATTTTTATAACGGGGGGAACCTTTCCCCGCTCGACCTCGCCAAAGCGGGGAAATACGCTGAAAACGTCTTCTTCGGCAAGCCCTGCGGGCTGATGGATCAAACCGCCTGCGCCGTGGGCGGGACATGCTATATGGACTTTCTTGATCAAGATAACATTTTTTGCGAAAAGCTTGATTTTGACCCCGATTCGCAGGGGTACAGCCTTTGCATAATCCACACCGGAAGCGACCACGCCAAGCTTACGGATGAGTACGCGTCGCTCCCCGCGGAAATGAAATCTGTCGCCTCGTTTTATAAAAAAGAAAACTTGCGGCAGGTTGATGTCTCTGACTTTTTTAACGATATCCCCGCCCTCCGCAAGATCTGCGGCGACAGAGCTGTGCTCCGCGCCTTTCACTTTTTTAATGAAAACGACCGGGTAGAAAACCAAAGGAGCGCCGTCAAGGCGGGGGATTACGGCAGGTTTTTTAAAAACCTTGCGGAGTCCGGGGATTCCTCATATAAATATCTGCAAAACGTGTTCTCCCCCGGGCAGGTAAAAACCCAAGGGATAGCGCTGGCGCTTGCGCTTTGCGGCAAAACAGGGGTGACGGCCCGAGTCCACGGCGGGGGGTTCGCCGGCACGGCTCAGGCGTGGGTAAAAGAAGACCAAAAGAAAAATTTTATTTTAACGCTTGAGAGTGTTTTCGGCAAGGGATGTCTTATGTTTGTCAAAATCAGGCGTTTCGGCGCGGTTAAGGTGCGCGAAGACGATATATGCTGAAAAAACAAAACATAATTGATGCGATTTTCATAAAAAATAAAAAGAAACGGCAGTTTTAACATAATGACGGAAAATTTATTTGCGGCCACGCTGTTTTCATCCTCGGGCGGCAACTGCTTGTATATTAAGCACAAGGGCGAAGAGTTTTTAATAGACGCGGGGATATCGGCAAAAGCCATACAAGCCTCGCTGAAAACTCTGGGGAGCGGCCTTGAAAACATAAAGGCTATTTTTATAACCCATGAGCATTCCGACCATATAAAAGGGCTGAACACCATAACAAAGAAGTTTAAAACCCCTGTTTTCGCCCCTTCGCCTTGCAGGGAGGCTATTTTAAAGTCTTCCCCCTCCGCCGAGGATTGCCTTTCCGAAATAGAAAAAGAAACGAGAGTTGATTTTGCCGAAACGTCGTTTTTCGCTTTTGAGACCCCCCACGACTCCGCTTGTTCTTTTGGTTATACGGTAGATTTCGGCCAAAAGGTTTTAGGTTTCTCAACCGATATGGGCTACATAACAAAAACCGCCGCCAAAATCCTTTCAAAATGCGACGCCGTCGCCATCGAGTCAAACCATGACGTAAAAATGCTTAAAGACGGCGCGTACCCGCAAAGCCTTAAGGATCGCATCCTCGGCGATTACGGACATTTGTCAAACCAAGACTGCGCGCAATTTCTTCCCTTTCTTGTAACTTCTGGGGTTAATATTATCGCCCTCGCCCACCTCTCGCGGGAGAACAACACCCCGGAAAAAGCGTTTGAGGAATCCTATAACTCACTTATTAATTTCGGGATAAAGCCCTGCTCCAGCCGCCTGCCGCAAAACGGCGGTTTGGCTTGCGGCGACGTCAGCCTTGAGGTCTGCCCCCGGGCGGGTATTTGCGCGCTTATTGATAAATAACCCCGCGGCAACATATTTTTGCTTTTAAAAACCACCCTGAAAATTCGGGTGGTTTTTATGCATTTATTTAAACTTTATCTTGTCCTTTTTCTTATAATATACCCTAAAAGCGAAACGGCGATAAAACCTAAAATAAGCGCCGCCGCGGCCGCCGCCCCGCGGGGTTTTTCACCCGGCGTAACCCCGCCCGCCGATGACTCCGGCTCGGGCTTGGAGCTTTGCGGAGTTTCTTCGGTGGTTTCGTCCGTCTCGCTTGACTCGTCGGGAACAAGACCCGAGCTTTCCTCGATAGGTTTGTCGGGCTTAAAAACATCAAACACCAGCGTGTAGGAGATCTCCCCGCCGTCGGAATGGCAGGTGATTATAAATATGTTTTCCCCCTCATAGAGAGAATCGGGGCCGTAAATATCAATTATAGTTTCCTCATTGTTTGGTATTGCCGTGATGGCCGGGGCTTTAACGCCAATCTCTTCTGTCTCTATTTCTATTTCCGCGCGGTACTCAAACACATCGGGGTCAAAAACGGGGTAAAACGCGGTTTCCCCGACAAAAAGGCCGGCGAGCCTTGGGGGGAATTTTTCTTTTACCCCCCGCGTCACGGTAAAAATATAATCGCTGAGCTCGCCTTTGGCGTTTAAATATTTCAGCACAAGCTGTCTCGCGCCGTTTCCGTATATCGGGATATTGTTAAAATAAACAAAACAGTCGGCGGGGCAGTCAAAATCAAGAACCAAAAACTCATCGTTTTCGGGTAAAAACACTTCGTAAACAAATATTTCCTCACTAAAGTCAAGTTCCGCGTTAGCGGCCGAAACTTCAAGGGTAGGCGAGGGGTTTGTCTTTACCATAAACCTCTCGGAGTTGTCTCTTGCTTTTATTATTGTTTTTTCGCCCGCCCCGCCGGGGAACGCCGTGTTTTCAAATATAAAAACCGTCTCCCCCGCTTCGGCGGCGTTTTTTATGACAAAATAAAACCGAAACAGCTTTGCCCCCTGCTCCGCCTTGTCAACGCCAAGCGCGCTGTACTCAATACGCCCCTGTTTGTCGGCGGCGTAAAGCTCGCCCGCGAACGACTGGGTTTTAATAAAGCTGAACTTTTCGCTGTCGTAATTCAAAACCCCCGACACCGCGCCCGCGCCGTTAAGCCTGTCGTTTTGAATTGTGATATAAAACAACCCGCCCGTATACCCGAACACAGGCACGTTTATATAAAGCGACGCGTCGCTTTCCAAATCCGAACCAAACGAATGGTTTATTTTGGCGCAGAGCGCCTTAAGGTCAGATGCCGTCACCTTTGCGTTTGAATTCAAGTCGGAAGCGTAAAACACAAAAGTTTTTATCTCATATTTATAAACAAGGTAATTATAAAGCAGTTCGGCGTCGTTTATCGTCACTTCCCCGTCGCCGTCAAGGTCGCCCGTGACCGAAATCTCAAGCGTGTCGGTGACTTTGCCGGAAAAACTTTGCTTTATAAGCCTCATTCCGGTCCCGACAATTCCGTCTTCCACGGGCTTTCCGGCGCTGTCCTCAACCGAAAAATAACTGCCCTCGCTCTCAAAGTATGAGAGGAACACCCCGACGTCCGTTGCCGGCGGCACGCCGTATAAAACGCCGCTTACGCTGTCGATGACATAAGAGGGATTCGTGCAGACCGTGGCTCCGCCCGACACAAAAACCCGCACGCAGGCCGATATATCGGTATTCACAACGCTTGCGCACACCAAACCCTCGCCCTCCGAAAGCCCGGTCACCACCCCCGCCGGGGTGACCGAAACAACCCGGCTCTCGGTTGAAAAGACCACTTCTCCCTCCGAGCCTTCGGGGAAGAGCGCCGCTTTTAGCTTTACCGTCTGACCCACCCCAAGGCTTATATCCCCGTTTGTGATATCCATGCTGACAGGGTCGTATTTTAAAGTAAACGAAACCGTCGTCCTTATCCCCCAAGGCGATACCACCGTCAGCGTGTGAGGGCCGGCTTTTGTCTCGGAATATCCGCTTTCAACCTGCCGCCCGTCCATATAACCCACGCCCTTGTCAAACCAAACCCGCGTCGCGCCGTAGTAGGTCTCGCCGCTCTTTACCCCGGTTATTTCAACCGGCAGCGTGGGGTCGCCGTTCCCAGAAGCAATTATCGTCAGCGACATTTCCCCGAACAGTATCGCCGAAAAATCGGGGAGAATCACGGCGCGGTCGGGGTTGGTCATATAACCCGCGATATACCCTCCGTCGGAAATTGAAAACAGCCCGGTTTCGGTCAGCAACATGTTTCCCCTCGCGTCAAACACGCTCCCCACCACCGAAGAAACATAGCGGAGGGTGACGGCGTCATAAATATAGTTTCCGGCTATAACATAGTTTTCCACCGCGTGCATTTTGCCCCTGTACATCGCCGCGAGGTTGGCGAACGGCTTTAAAGTGGCGGCGTCATAGCCCGTAATATCAAAAATAGTGCTGATATAAAGCCTGCCCCCGTACCCCGCCACGCCGTCGCACTGCGATTCGCCGAAAGGGTATGATATGCTCCCGCTGAGCGTGTTATACTCAAAAATCCTCCCCCCGCACAAGGCGAATATCCTCCCCCCCGCCTCGCAGGCGAAAGAGACTTTCCCGGGGATTTCGCAATACCTGTCAAGCCCCGTGAGGTAAAAACCGTTTGCTTTCTCAAACAGCACCGCTACGCTCTCCCCCACGCTCACCACCGCCGAGGGGGTGTATTTCAGGTAAACGGAGTGCAAAACCCTCCCCGTACTGCCGGAAAGGAAATAAAGATTGTTGTCGTTTTCCCTTATCGCCGCGACAAGCCTTGTCTGCCCGTCAAACGCGGCGCTTTTAATCTCCGCGTCAAAGACAAGCGGAACGCTTGACTCATACGGGCGGGAAGCCAAGACCGCCCCGGTAAGCTCTTTATTTATGGGGAAAGCCCCGTAAAGCTTTTCCGCTTTGACTTTTTCATATCTCCCGCCGGCGTAAATCAAATAGATAAACCCGCCGTCTTCCGCGGCGTTTATCACGTCCCCCGGGTAAGAGCCTATCGGGGTTCCCGTTGAAGTAGAATAAATACAGTTGCCGTAAATAAAAACGCTTTCGTCGCAATAAACAACTTTTCCCTCGCCGGGTTTCTGATATAAAAGCAGGGGCTTTGCAAGGCTGTAAGCCATTCCGCCGATAAACAACACATCCCCCGCCGCCCTTATACTCGTAACCCCCTGATTGTCCGGCGCGGGGCTTAAAGACAGGCTGACCCAGCCGCCGCCGCTAAAGCCAAACGCCGTGTCGGGCGTTATCGGCGAATAGGCGTAAACCCCGCCCGCGCCGCCCGCGAGAGAGCTGCCGGAGTCAAGCCTGCCTATTATGGACTGCGTTCTTTGGGTTATGTCATATGACACAACCTCCCCGCCGCTTTGCAACACCACAACAGCGCCGTCAAACGCCGCGGCTGATTTTATCTTTACCCCCGCCGCGGGGACAAACTCAAAGACAAAGGGGTTTTTATTTGACAAAAGCAGTCCGGGATCATAAACGAAAACGGTTTTTTCGCTGACCGCCACAAGCTTTTTCGAAACGAGATAAACCCCCACAACAGGGCTGAGCGTGGGTATATACCGCTTAACCGAGGAATAATCGCCGCTGTCAAATATCATCACGCCGCTTTCGCCCTCGTCCCAGAACGCTGTCCAGCCGAAGTCTCCGCCGAACACAATCTTCCCTCCGGGGGAAATTCCTTCCTCAACCACTACGGTTTTGGTTATTGTAAAACCGACGGTTTTAAGCTTTGCCCCGGTGGAATCGGTGCAGGTGACGGTGTGTTCCCCCGCCGACGACGCGTACGCTCTCCCAAAAAACGGCTCGCCGTCCAAAAACGAATAGCCATCGCCGACCACGGTTACGGCGACGCGGTTTTCATACACCCCGCCGTCCTCCGCTCCGTACACGGCGGGGGGGTCGGCGTAGATCAGAAAAGTTTCGGTCAGCGTGTTGCCGTAAGGCCCGGTCAGGGTGAAAATATGCTGTCCGAAGCCGTATACCTCGTCCCCCGACAAATAGGGCTGGCCGTCGACGGTCGCCCTCCCGCGGGTAAAGGAAATTGTAGCGAAGTCGCCGTATTTTTTTATTTCATAGCTCAGCTTGACCGTGTCCACCGAAAAAGACAGCGTCACCGTCCCGTACTCGTCGACCACCGTCAGCACATGACTTCCTTGTGAAAATATCTTCTCGCCGGAAAAATAATCCTCGCCGTCAAGGGTTGCCGCGGCGTTTTCAAAAACCGCCGCAACTTCCTCAAAATACACCCCGCCGTCGCTCACCCCGGTGACAAAAGGCTTGGCGAGGTTTATGACAAGCGCTTTAAGGTTAAGGAGCCCGAATCCCGTAAAATTGTTTTTTTCTTCTTCCGACGAGTATTCGAGAAGCTTTCTGAAATACTCCACGCTCATTTGCCTTTTGGGAAGCCCCGCCTTGGCGTTCCCGCGTATAAGCGCGGCCGCGCCCGAAACAAACGCGGCGGAGTAAGAGGTGCCGTTTTCGGTTATAATCCCCGTCGCCCCGCTCTTATGGTCAATAAGCGTAAGGTTTTCCCCCGGGGCGGCGATATCGACAAAGGCGTTGAACTGGGAAAAGACGCTCGAACTGCCGTCTTTCCCCACCGACGCCACGCTTATGACGTTTTCATAAGAGGCGGGGAAAGCGGGTTTCCCCGCGTATTCCATATCCCTGCCCTCGTTGCCGGCGGCCGCCACTAAGATAACATTTTTCCCCGCCGCGTAGTCGACGGCGTCTTTTTCGGCTTTGTTCTCGTCATACCCGCCGAACGACATATTGATAACGTCGGCGCCGAAGTCGGCGGCGAAGTAAATCCCCCCCACAAGGCTTGAGGTTAAAATGCTCTTCCCGCCCGAGGTGATTTTAACCGGCAGTATAGCCGCGTTCTTGGCGACCCCCGAGACCGACGACACGATTATCCCAGCCACCCGGGTTCCGTGGCCGTCGCTGTCGTTAAACTCCCCGGTCTCGCCTGTAATGGCGTTATAGCCCGGGAGGATTAACGCGCTCTCAAGAAAAGCGTGGGTTTTGTCAACCCCGCTGTCAAGGATTGCCACAACGACTCCGTCCCCGCCGTCAGTGGACACCAAATTTGCTTTTATCGCTTCATATTCCCAATAATCGGAAACTCCGCCGGCAAGCAGTGGTTCTTCGTCTTCTTCCCAAAGGGAGTAAATAACCGTGTCCGGAATTATGTACTCGATAATGTTAAAAAATCTTCCCGCGAAGCCCTCCGCGTCGGGGAGGTTTATTAAAAACTTCCGCTGGGCGCTGAACGCGAGAAGGGAAAAATTATATTCCTTGACCGCGTCATATATCTCGGTCATTCCCGCCCCTTTTACAAACGATACGATATAGTTTTTTTCGTCCCCCTCGGGGGAAGGGTTCGGGCGGGTTTTTTTGGTCGCCGCGGCGCCGCCGAGCAGTTCTTTGCGGGTTTTGTCATAGATATAAAAAGGGTTGTCTCCCTCCCCGCCGGAAGCCGGCAAGCTGAAATTCGCGCGGCAAAATATGCCGATAAAAACAACCGGCGTAAGCAAGAGAATTATTAAAAGAAACGCGAAAAGCCTTTTAATGACCAACACCCCGCCTAAAAAAACAACTCCCGGCCATTATGGCAAAACAAATGCCGCTCAATATATAAAAAACAAATTAAAATTAAAACAACGCTTTTACCCCGACGGCTATAAGCAGAACCCCGGCGAAAACCAACCCCTTTTCCCCTAAAACTACCCGTATTTTTGTGCCTAAAAACAAAGATGAGTAACACACGACGGCGGTGACGGACCCCACGATAAGCGAGGGAATAAAAATATGGGCGACCAGCGGGGAAAGGCTGACCCCGAACGCGAACGCGTCCACGCTTGTGCAAACCCCCTGAGTTAAGAGGAGCGAGGGCGACAATATCTTGCAGGAAGCCTTTGCCTTATCGGGCTTGAAAAACGAGTAAAGCGTCCGCAGGCCGATAAAAGTTAGTATTAAAAACACCAAAAGCTTTGCGTACGAGCCGAGGTTAAATCCCGTCAGCTTCATTAAAAAATACCCGAGAGCCGTCATAAACGCCTGAAAAAACCCAAACAGCGCGGGGTTGAGCATAAGAGGGACAACCCCGCCGCGGTGCGAGGCGCAATTTGCCATGGTGACCGCCGCGGCGTCAATCGACAGCGCCAGCGCGATAATAAATATCTCAACTAAATTCATAATAAATTTTTTCCATTTCCGCGCTTTGCGACTTGTGTGTTATGTCGGCGTAAATATAAAGGTTGGGCTCGACTTTCATGCCGTCGCTCCCCCCTTTTTTGCCCTCCGCCAAAACAAGCGACGGCGCTTTGCCGGGGGAGGGCGATACAAATCTCAGCCGTTTTGGCTTTATCCCCGCCCTTTCCATGGCTAAAATCAACTTTGCCGTGTATTCCGGGCGGTAGACCGAGAAAAACCTCCCCCCGTATTTAAGGGCATGTCCGGCGCAGGCGCAAAAGTCAAAGATATCGCCCGTTTGCTCGTGGAACGCGGCGGATTTTAAAGCGTCCCCGCTTTTCTTCCCCGAAAAGGCTTTGTGATAAGGCGGGTTCATCACGGCAAAATCACATTCGCCGCCCTTTATTGTTTTTGCCGCGTCTTTTACGTCTGAAACAACACATCTAAAGCTTTTGGCAAAGCCGTTTTTTTCGGCGTTTAATACCGAAATGTCGGCGTATTCCTTTACTTTTTCAACCCCGAGCATTTTTTTCGCCCTGCCGCTTTCGAGGAGAAGGAGCGAAACCACTCCGCAGCCGCTGCCAATGTCGCAGCCGTAAACCCCTTTTTTGGTGAAATAAGCCAGAAGCAGCGAATCCGTGCCAAAGCGGAATCCGCCTTTTAGCTCGCTTACGCTAAGCCCGAGGTTGATTGTTGTGTTTATTGTTTCCCCGCGGTTGTTTTCACTGCCGACGCTTTGTTCTTCCATAAATCCCTGTAACGCAAAAAGTTTTATCAAGACGCCATAAAACATAAACAGTTAACCATCAACAACAAACAATGCCCATAGGCTGCGAGACATAGCGGGTCAGGCAACTATGGGCGGTTTTAAGACGTTTTACCGGACATTTTTATGTCTGTTTAATTCCTTATGTCTTATGTTTAATGTTATATGTTATGTGTCAAATGTTTTGTTTTTGCCTTTGCCTTATTCTTTAACGGCGTCCACCGGACAAACGGCGGCGCAGGATCCGCAATCAATGCAGGTTTCGGGGTCGATTACATACTTGCCGTCTTCGTCCACCGAAATCGAGCCGACGGGGCATTCCTCCTCGCAGGTGCCGCAGCCGATACAAATATCCTTGTCAATAACAAAAGCCATAAAAAATTCCTCCGATTAATAAATACTTTCTAAAATTATATTGATAAATTTAAAAACCAAAACACTCTTTTGCGCCTAATCAACTTTTTCCAGCGCAAACTCAAAGTCGGCAAGGATATCGTCTATATCTTCTATCCCCACCGATATTCTGACAAGCCCCGGCGAGATCCCGGCGAGAGCCAGCTGCCTGTCGTCAAGCTGTCTGTGGGTTTCTGACGCGGGGTGGAGCACAAGCGTGCGGACGTCCGCCACATGCACCACGTTTTTGGCGAGCCGGAGCGAATCCATAAACTTAACCCCCGCTTCCCTGCCGCCCCCGAACACCACGGAAAGCACCCCCGACTGCCCTTTGGGGAGATATTTTTTGGCGAGGCTATGGTATTTGTTTGACTCAAGCCCGGGGTAGATGACTTCTTGTATTTTACCGCACCTTTCAAAAAACTTCGCGGCCGCGAGGGCGTTTGAGCTGTGCGCCCTCATCCGTATCCCCAGCGTCTGGCTCCCCAAATCGGTTAAAAACGCGGAGAACGCGGGGGGGCAAAGCCCTATATCCCTCACAAGACAAGCGCGGAGCCTTGCCGCGTATGCCAAAGCGCCAAAGGTTTTTGTGTAGACGACCCCGTGATAAGAAGCGTCGGGAGAAGTAAAGCAGTCAAACCCGCCGGATTCCCAGTCAAAACGGCCGGAATCAATCACCGCCCCGCCGACCTGAACGGCGTGTCCGTCAAGGTATTTTGTGGTGGAGTGAACCACGATATCCGCCCCGTAGGAAATGGGGTTGCAGAGCACCGGGGTGGGGAAGGTGTTGTCTACAATAAGCGGCACCTTGTTTTTGTGGGCAATCGCCGCCATTTTTTCAATATCAAGCACCGCGAGCGCGGGGTTTGAGAGCGTTTCGCCGAACACAGCCCTTGTGTTGGGGCGGAAAGCCTTTTGTATTTCTTCCTCGCCGCCGTCAAAGTCCACAAACGTGCAGTCGATCCCCATTCGCTTCATGGTCACCGCAAAAAGATTTGTGGTGCCGCCGTATATTTTGGTTCCCGAAATAAAATGGTCCCCGCAGCTAAGCAGGTTAAACAGCGCTATAAAAACCGCCGACTGCCCGCTCACCGTGCACACGGCCGCGCTTCCGCCCTCCATTTCGGCAAGCTTTTTTTCAAAGCTCTCAACCGTCGGGTTGGATATCCGCGAATACATATGCCCTTCTGCCTTAAGGTCAAACATATCGCCTATTTCCCGGGTGGAGTCAAAACAAAAAGTGGTTGACTGATACACCGGCAGCGCCATCGGCTCTCCGTTTGCCGGTTTATAGCCCGAATGCAGGCATTGGGTTTCTTTTTTCAGTTGTTTTTCAAAAAAGTCTTTTTTATTTTTATTGTTTTTCATGTGTTCGCGCCTCTTTGATCAGCTCTCCGCCGATTTTATTTGCCGGATCCCATTAGGCCAGTCGGCAATCTTCATATCGGGGCTGTTATAGTCGTAGACGGTGGGGTAGGTGATATGAACCCCGCCGTAAGACGAATATGAAAACAAAAGCCCGGCGTATTTCATAACCCCCGCCACCGGAATGTTGCTTCTTACGCTGCCAAACAGCGAGGTGACGGTTTCTATATTATCGGCGAGGAAATCCAGCGAGAACAGCTGCCTGAAAACCGAAACCCCCATTGATTCCTGAAACGCGTAATTCATATCTTCCTCTCGCGAAGAATTAAAAATATAGCCGGCGTTCGATTCGGTAAGCGGGGTTTTTCCCGGCGGCAGGGTTATGTAGTATTCTTCGGGGATATCGTCGGGGTCGATAATCTCAATAAAATCGGGGTCGAGGTATTTCACCTGATACGGCAGGTCTATGGACATGGAGGCGTTTGATTTCTCGGCTATCCCCGCCGCCGCCTTATAGCTGTCGCCGTCCCAAACCATAAAAAAGTCAATATCCCGCCCCACAAGCGGGGATATTTTCTTTAACAGATATTCGTTGTCATTTTTACCGAGAAGCTCGCAAAGCTTTCTCGGCACTCCGTTGTCGTTTATGTAAATATCCACGGGGATCCTGCAGGTGATATATTTCTGCGCTTTTTCAAGGATCTCAACATATATCAGCGAGGCAATATGCCCGCCGGTGTTTTTGGAGGCGAATACAAAAGAGTAAACCTTTCCCTCTTCTTCCGAACTTGTTTCCCCTGAAGTGCCGGGGTCTTCGCTTGGCTGTTCGCTCTCGCCGGACTGCCCGCTTTCCCCGGACTGATCCGACGTGTCATTATTAAAGAAAATCATGCCTTCGATGTCCGGGAGTATTTTCATTGCCGTGTAACCGAAGACGCCGAGCATTATGAGCAGCGTCAATATAAAATTCCTGAACGCGGCGGACATTTCTTCTCTCCTTTGATACAAGATTATTTATTGCATAACTTTAAAAACTAAACATTAATTATGATAATAATTATATATTAACCTTACCGCAAAGTCAAATTAATTTTATGGCGTTATACGGTAAACAAATTATAAACTCGCCATTTCCCGCGCTTATTCACCATCTCCGCGTTTTACCAGCACCCCCGCCAGAGCGAAGTCCGCGTTGGCGAGAATATCCCCGCTTTCCGGAGAACTGTCTATATCCTCAAACAACCCTTCTTCCCGGCATGGGTACCCCGGCAGCGTCAGCGTTATGAGCGCTTTGGTTTTTGAGGGCAGCCTTTTTAAAGAAAGAGCGGCGTTTTGATATTCGCAAATCGCCCGCGCGTATGACAAGAGCAGCGCCGCCTCCCCGTCCGAACCGGAAAAGTCAGATTCTTCCACCCTTTTTTCAAGGTTTTTAACAAGCTCGGGCGACTTGAAGTCGTCAAAACAAAAAGAGGCGATAACACGCTTTTCGCGGTATGAGAGCCTCGCGTCTATCCTGTTGCCCTCGGAGAGCATAAAGCAAAGCGAAATGCAGGTGAAGAGCATATATTCAAGGTCGCGTTTCCCCGCGAACACAAAAGCCCCCTTTGACTCGTCGATACAAAGTATGTCGGCGTTAATGTGGGAAAGGACGGTTTTCGCCCCGCCGCAGACGGACTGAAACATTTTGCCTATGTCGCAGGGTTGGCGGGGAGTGGGGGAAGAGCCGATAACAAGGCTTATGTATTCGCTTATCCTGTACTGAACATAAAGCGCGTGTTTAACCTTGGCGCCCGCGCCGGGTTTTTCAAACACCGAGGGGGAAGAGAGTATACCTAACGTTATAAGCCCTTTTTGCTGGAGCTCGCAAAGGGATTCAAGGCGTTTGTTAAGCTCGGTCGCCATTACGTTTGTCTTGACAAGATAGTTTTTGCCGTCGAAAAACACAATCGCCGGTATGTATCCCAGCCCGCTGAGCGTCACGACGGTGTGCATGCCCGGCAAAAGGCTTGAAAGCGCTGCTTTGTCGGCTTTGTTGAGATATCTGCCTATCCCGCTCCCCCTACGGAAAGGGGAGCATCTCGCTCCGGCCGCCTTGTTTTTGGCGATAATTATTTGTTTTTCATTTAAAATAATGGCCGGGAACTCAAACTTTTCGGCCGATTCGGCGTTATACATGGCGGTCCTCACTCTCTTTTTTATACTTTTAAATGATTTATAATGCTCTTTTAAGCCGTTTTCAAGGCGATTAAACATTAACCACAAGTTCAAAATAGCATATAACCGCCGTAAAAGCAAGAAGTAAATAATGCTTTTGCCCCCGCTTACCCCGTAAAAAAGGCTTAAAAACAAGAAAAACTTGACTTTTTTATTACAAAAGAATACAATATATAGTGTATTTTAGTCAGCGGAAGGGTGGACATTGTGCCGAGCATTCATGACAAGCATAGACAGCGCTTAAAGCAGCGGTACAGGCAGTTCGGGCTTGCCGCGCTTGAGCCGCACGTCGCGCTTGAGCTGCTTTTGGGGTATTCGATTCCCCGGCGGGACACAAACCCCCACGCCCATTCGCTGCTTCAAAAGTTCGGGTCGCTGGGGAGCGTGCTCGGCGCGGGGGTAGAAGAGCTTTTATCGGTCAAAGGTATCACCGAGCACTCTGCCTTGCTTATTAAACTCTGCGGAGACCTTTCTCGCCGCTATTCGATAAAACAGCTTGAGGGAAACGTCTACTTCCGGCGCGAAGACGAGGCGGCGGAGTTTATCTCCCCCATATTTAAAGGTCAGGACGTCGAGTCTGTGTGGCTTTTCTGCCTCGCGGGGAACATGCGGCTTAAGGTTTACAGAAAAATTTACGAGGGCGACGTTAATACGGCGAGGTTTAGGATAAGAGATATCACCGAAACGGCGTTCCGCGCCGATTCCCCAAAGGTCGTCATCGCCCACAACCACCCGGGCGGGTCCTGTCTTCCCTCATCCGCCGACCTTGACACCACATGGCGGATAAGAGACTCGCTCGCCTCGAACGCCATTGAGCTTGTGGAGCATTTTGTGTTCGGCGAAGACAGCTACACCCCGATTATAAACTGCGCCGGGGACGGAAGGGGCAGGGGCAACGGTTTTGGAAAGGGAGTTTAAAATTACGGCTTTAAATAAAAACGGGGATAGTTTAATAGAGCGGGTAGGGGTTTTTGAGAAAGTTTCAAAAGAAA